>Ga0302215_10002002_pt1 | contig 14206 bp, 12 predicted proteins | sample II_Fen_N3_1_FD_194580 | JGI IMG/M metagenome (GOLD analysis project Ga0302215, IMG submission 194580) | Peat permafrost microbial communities from Stordalen Mire near Abisko, Sweden - II_Fen_N3_1 | ecosystem: Environmental > Terrestrial > Soil > Wetlands > Permafrost | place: Sweden: Abisko...
GATATTTAAAATAAAACAGTAACTTTAAACTTGTCCGATTACTAACGGTTAAAAACTATCTTTTGTGATCACCTACAATTTATTAAACAGCTATAAAGAAATTGCCCATTTTTGCACGGACCGGGAAGGTGGTGCAAGTGTGGGCAATTATGCATCCTGCAATATGAGTCCTTTTACAGGGGATCAACCGGAAAGCTATATAAAGAATAAAGCACTGTTGTGCAACCAACTTAGTATCAATCCGGATCAATTAATCATTCCTTTTCAAACACATGGTACTGAAATTCGTGAGATCGACGAATCATTTTTAAAACTTAACAACGAAGAAAAACTTCAATCCCTAAACGGAATTGACGCACTTTATACCCTTCTTCCGGGCGTATGTATCGGAATTACTACTGCCGATTGCGTCCCACTTATATTTTACGATCCGCTTAAGAATGTTATTGCAGTGGCTCATGCGGGCTGGCGTGGCACCTGTGGCAGGATCGCTGAAAAGACGGTACTTGCTTTGGTTGATAACTACCAATGCAACCCGGCTGATATTCTTGTAACCATTGGTCCTTCCATATCATCAAAGGTATATGAGGTTGGTAAAAACGTAGTTACTGATTTTCAACAAGCCGGATTTGACATTTCATCATTTATTTTTTTCAAAAACAATGCTTACTTCCTGGATTTGTGGATGGCAAATCAACTCACTCTTGAAAAAACCGGAGTATTACATGAACATATTGAGATTTCGGGCATTTGTACTTTTACGAATCATGAACGTTTCTTTTCTGCCCGCCGGTTAGGAATTAAGTCGGGAAGAATGCTGAGTGGGATTATGTTAGTTGGTTAGTTGTTTCGTGTTCCGGGTTTCGTGTTCCGTGTTCCGTGTTCCGTGTTTCGGGTTTCGTGTTTCGGGTTCCGGGTTCCGTGTTCTGTGTTCCGTGTTCCGTGTTCTGTGTTCCGTGTTCCGTGTTCCGTGTTCCGTGTTCTGTGTTCCGTGTTCCGTGTTCCGTGTTCCGTGTTCCGTGTTCTGTGTTCTGTGTTTCGTGTTTCGTGTTCCGTGTTTCGTGTTCCGTGTTTCGTGTTCCGTGTTTCGTGTTCAGTATTCCGTATTTTAAAGTTAGTTGTTGGTAAAGAATAACTTTTCCAAAGTCTGGAAATTTGGATAAGTTGAATAAAAAACAAATGAAAATAGCTATATCGGATAAAATTAGGGAAGCCTGCCCGGGATTGGTGCTGGCAGTGATGATATGTGATGTCAGGAATTCTGATACTTCAGCGGACTTCTGGAGCGAAATGGAAATTGAAATTCAAGAATTTAAGGCTAATCACTCGATGGAGGATATCAATCAACGCCCTGAAATCAAGGCTACACGAAAACTTTATAAAACCCTGGGGAAAGACCCAAACCGGTACAGGCCATCGGCGGAAGCTTTGTGCAGGAGGATCATCAGGGGAATTCCGGTCTATCAGGTCAGCACATTGGTGGATTGCATTAACCTGGTATCTATCCGGAGCGGGTTTTCAATCGGCGGGTTCGATAGTGACAAAATCAACGGGGACATTGTATTGGGAGTTGGAACAGGCGATGATAAATTTGAAGCCATCGGTCGCGGAATCCTTAATGTGGAAGGATTGCCCTTATACCGCGATGAAACAGGGGGAATAGGCACTCCCACCAGTGATCATGAGCGCACTAAAATAACAGATAATACTACGAATCTCCTAATGATTCTCAATGGTTACAGTGGGATAGATGGACTGCAGGAAGCCGTCGATCATGCTACCCGGTTATTGACGGATTATGCCGGAATGGGGAAGTGTAGGGTGGAGTGGTTGATTGGGTGATTGGTTGATTGGTTAATTAGTTGATTGGTTTATTGGTTAATTGGTTATTGGTTAATTGGTTGATTGGTTATTGCTCGAACAGAACAAATTTCGAATTAATTAACTAACGAACTAACTACTAACTACTAATTAACCAATCAACTAATTAACTAATCAACTAATAACGAATCAATCAACTTAGCTATCTAAATTCTCCATGATTTTCTCCAAATCCTGATCCAGTTCATGCAATTGTTTTTTGCAGATTTCCATTAATACAGCTGCCCGTTTCACTTTTTCTGAAATTGCATCCATATTCACTTCAGGGTTATTTTCCAATTCAGCCAGAATGCTTTCAAGCTCTTTTACTGCTTCAGTGTAGGTTAGTTTTAGTTTTGACATGAATGTTTTGGTTTATAGTTTATAGTAGGTAGTTTTTAGTTGGGAGTTGGGAGTTGGTAGTTTATAGTTTGTTGTTTGAAGTTTGAAGTTTGAAGTTTGAAGTTTGAAGTTTGGAGTTTATAGTTTATAGTTTGAGAAAATATAAGTTTATGGCATCATTCCCCATTTGACCGTGTTTTGTGTACTGTGTCATTTATTTCTGACTTTTACTCATTTGTTCGTATCGTCCTGATATTTGCATTTTTTGTTGTAAACTTATTTATGTTCCCGACCTACTATCTGACAACCTGACTACCCACTACCTACTCATTCCTCATTCCTCATTCCTCACTCCTCACTCCTCACTCCTAATTCCTCTCTTCTCCCCTCTATTCATCTGAGAAATGCACCAATACTTTCCGGTATGAATTAAATATTTTTGATTTGGAGACAAAACCCAGATAGACTTTATTCTCGTCCACAACAGGCAGGTACCACGAACCGGAATCCTCAAAAATATCCATTACCCTTTCCATAGGCATTGTAGCATTAAGCAATGCAGGTGGCGAGGTCATTAATTTTTTTACTTTAAACCGGGTATATAAATCGGGCCGAAACATGATATTACGCACTTCATCCACCAATACTATTCCAACAAGCATTTGCGTAGTTGGACTTATAACAGGAAACAGATTTCTCCGTGATTTGGATATTATTTTTACCAGCTCACCCAGATCCATTTCAGGATACAATTCAGCAAAATCAGTTTCAATAAAGTTTTCCATTTTAAGCATGGTCAGGATCGCTTTATCCTTATGATGCGTCAGTAATTCACCTTTTTGAGCCAGTCGCATGGCATATAAGCTGTGGGGCTCGAACAGAATAATTGTCAAATACGAAACTGTAGATACAATCATTAATGTCATAAACAAATTGTATCCACCCGTAAGTTCAGCAATCAGGAAAATTCCTGTCAGCGGGGCATGCATAACTCCCGACATAAGTCCGGACATACCAGCCAGGGCAAAATTAGCTTCAGGAATTAAAAATCCAAAATAAATAAGTATCCTTGCCACCACAAAACCGGTAAGACAACCGATAAATAAAGTTGGTGCAAAAATACCCCCTACTCCTCCTGCAGCAGTTGTTGAAGCAGAAGCAAATATTTTAAATATAATAATCAGACTTAAATAAACAATTAGAATCCAGGGATTGTGACCTAGCCCTAAAAAAAAGCTTTGGTTCAGCACCGAGGACGAATGACCATTTAGAAGTGCGATAATTGTATCATATCCTTCTCCATAAAGAGGTGGGAAGATAAAGATCAGTAAACTTAAGACCGACCCGCCAACAGCAAGTTTTATAAACGGACTTTTCATTTTTCTGAAAAGGCCTTCAATCCAGTTCATTCCTCTGGTAAAATAAAGAGATACTAGTCCACAAATTACCCCTAGAAGGATTAAATAGGGTATTCGATCAATGGCAAAAGGTTCGTATTTACTAAACTGGAAAGTAAATGCGCTTCCGGAGAAAAAATAAGAAAGTGCTGTGGCGGTGACAGATGAAATGAGCAATGGAACGATAGCAGTTAATGTCATATCAAGCATCAAAACCTCGAGCGTAAATACCAGCCCCGCAATAGGTGCTTTAAATATACCGCCAATGGCACCTGAAGCACCACAACCAACCAGTAACATCAATGTTTTCTGATCCATTTTAAAGAAATTCCCCAGGTTCGAACCAATGGCTGCGCCTGTTAATACAATCGGGGCTTCCGCTCCTACCGACCCTCCAAATCCAATGGTGATAGAACTACCCACCAATGAAGTCCATACATTATGCAGTTTGAGAATGCTTTTTCGTTGTGAAATAGCATACAGAATCCGGGTTACACCATGACTGATGTCATCCTTAACAACATAACGTACAAACAAGGAAGCAATAAGAATTCCAATGGCGGGAAACACAAGATACCAGTAATTTACGTGATACCGGCTAAAGCTTTCAGTCAGCAGGATCTGAATGAAATGAATAGTTGATTTTAAAAGAAATGCTGCGATGGCAGCAAAAATGCCAACGACAAAACTTAGAATAAGAATAAACTGACGCTGTTTAATATGATGTTCACGCCAGTCAATCATTTTCAAATACCAACCTCTATTTTCCATACCCTTAAAAAAATCTTTTTACAAAGATATAGAAATAACAGTATTATTAAACTCCTTTCCCCTTAAATATTATTTCAATGGTGTAGATTAAAATTTTAATATCGGTCAGAAGTGACATATTCTCCATATAAATAATGTCGTAATTAAGTCGTTCAATCATTTTTTCAATTGTATCTGAATAGCCTATTTTTATTGGTCCCCAAGAAGTTAGTCCAGGTCTGATTTTATACAGCAAACAATAATAAGGAGCATCTTCAATGATCCGGTTAATGTAGTAAATCCGTTCGGGTCGTGGCCCCACCAGGCTCATATCACCTTTCAGAATGTTCCAGAATTGTGGAATTTCATCGACCCTGTATTTCCTGAGAGTCCTGCCTATCTGTGTAATACGGTCATCATTGGCACTGCTTAACTTTGGTGTTCCGTTCTCAGAGCCCAGGTACATAGTTCGGAACTTTAATATATTAAAGGGTCTGCCAAATCTGCCTATTCGTTCTTGCCGATAGAAAACAGGACCTTTTGAATCCAGCTTAATCCGGAACATAAAGTAAAGCAAAAAGGGAGAAAGCAATGCCAGAGATAAAAAGGAGATAAGAATATCAAAAAAACGTTTCATACAGACTTCCCAATCCGACATGGAAGGGTTAGAAATGCTAACGAGTGGAATAATTCCAAAATTAGTTATTTTGGCACTTCCTGTTAAAATTTCATATAAACGGGGAGTAAACTGAATATCGATATTAAACCTGTAAAGCGAATTTATAATTTTAAACAACTGTTTCTCATCGGCGTCATCATCAAGAACAACAATGGTTTCATGAATATCATATTTTTCAATGATATATGCTATTTGTGTCATGTTTCCAAGGATTCTTTCAACAGGTACACCAGTTTTTTTTGCAGTTGATATAAATCCGATCAGGGTGTTTTGCAGGGTGTTTTTCTCAATATCATCAGCAATTTTACGGGCATTATCACCATTTCCGATAATCAATGTATTGATTGTCCATTTTTTAGTGATATAATTGTGCTGTATCTGATTAAAAATCATGTTCCGAAACAGAAATGTAAAAATAAACATCAAACTGAACAACACGGATAATGAAAAGTAAAAATACTCATATGAAACAACCACATCGCCCAATTTAAGGAGAAAGAAAACTGACAGGGAAATGATAGCAGAAGAAGAAATTGTACTAAGAATGATATTTATTCTTGATTTCCTGAGTGGATTCAAATAAAAACCGGTCATATAATGCACAAAAATGCAACAGAATGGAAAGAGAAAAAAACTGGTAAAATAATCGTAATTAGGGATAAAAATACGTGCACTGTCAAAAATCTGAATATCATTTACTGTTTTTCTGAAAACAACAAACGACACCCACACAATTAATGAAGCTAACATGTCAAAAAGAATGTATTTCTGAAAGAGGTGATTTTTATTCATAGACAATTATTCTCTGATTAACTGAAAGAGATTTCCTTTATCCAGCTTTATAATGGATGAAGGAGCAGGTTTTGACATATCATCCTGCCTGTACTGAACTACATAATCAACTGACGATTTTATATCGTCTGATATCTGACTAAAATTCAATGGAGTGGCATTTCCGCTTATATTTGCCGAGGTTGAAACAATCGGGTTCCTGAACTGTGCACAAAGGTTTTTAGAAAAAGTCTCTTTTGTTACGCGAATTCCAATGGTTTTATCTTTAGCGATTAAATTTGCAGCCAGGTTTTTAGCCTGAGGATAAATAATCGTTAATGGCTTTTCACTGAATTCAATCAGATCCCATGCCATATCGGGCACTTCCTCCACATACGACTGCAATTTAGCCGGATTATCTATTAAAACGAGCATCGCTTTAGCATCTGCACGTCTTTTGATGTCAAAAATACGTTTTACTGCTTTTTCATTAGTTGCATCGCAACCTAAACCCCAGACAGTATCAGTAGGATAAAGAATGACCCCACCTGCACGTAATACCTCAACTGTTTTTTTAATTTCTTCCTTCATCCTGATTGTTTATAAATTAATGTAGCATTAATTCAAGTCAACTAACTACAACATGAATGTAAGTTAACGTGAAATAATGCGAATTATTTCTTTTCAAATGTTTTATTTTTTATTCAAAGCAAAGATACAACTATAAATTTTCATTCGGACTTTATTTGTCTTCGATTTTCAAAACAGGCAACCGGTTAATCTTGTAGAATTAAAAATTTTTCTCTACCTTTACAGCACTGAATAAGCATGTTATTGGTGAAGTTGATTCTTTTTTTTTAATTCGTTGAAAAATAATGTCTTTTATTCAAAGAAGCGATACCTCTCTTTCTGATGGAGTTGAAAAAAACGATACAATGATACATATATGGAATTACAGAACTCTGACCGAACCACAAATTGAGATACAAAAACGATTAACCGAAGAATTAAGTATCAGCCCTATTCTCTCACAATTGTTAGTTCAACGGGATATTCTCACGTTCGAAGATGCACGCAGTTTTTTCAGACCCGACTTAAATGATTTGCATGATCCCTTTCTGATGGCTGATATGCAAAATGCCGTAAACCGGTTGACATTAGCTATGAAGAAAAACGAGAAGATTCTCGTTTATGGTGATTATGATGTGGATGGGACTACTTCTGTTTCATTAGTCTACAAATTTTTAAAGCAATTTTATTCCAATGTTGATTTTTACATCCCCGACCGGTACAACGAAGGGTATGGCATTTCAGTACAAGGTATAGATTTTGCTGCAGCCAATGATTACAAACTGGTCATTGCCCTCGATTGTGGCATAAAAGCAATTGAAAAAGTAAAATATGCCCTGACTCAGGGAGTTGAGTTTATCATTTGCGATCACCATACTCCGGATGATGAATTACCACCGGCAATAGCTGTACTGGATCCAAAACGAATTGACTGCGCCTACCCGTACAAACATCTTTCGGGTTGTGGTGTAGGGTTTAAATTAATGCAGGCATTTGCCATCACAAATAACATAGATTTTTCCAAATTAACTCCCCTACTCGATTTACTTGCGTTGAGTATAGCTTCCGATATAGTTCCAATTACAGGTGAAAACAGGATACTGGCTTTTTTTGGACTCAAACAAATAAATTCAAACCCAAGTGTTGGTTTAAAAGGGATCCTTGATGTTTGCGGATTAACCGATAAGGAAATTACCATCAGTGATATTGTTTTCAAGATCGGGCCGCGTATCAATGCCTCCGGTAGAATGAAACTGGCATATGAAGCGGTAGAATTGCTGGTATCGAGCGATCATGTTTTTGCAAAAGAGAAAAGTGATACGATTAATGAATATAACAACGACCGCAAAGACCTGGATAAATACATTACGGATGAAGCTATCGCATTAATACTGGCAGACAAACGCTATGCAAGCAGGAAATCAATTGTCGTTCATAAAGCCGACTGGCATAAAGGTGTTATTGGAATCGTTGCTTCCCGTTTATCGGAAGAATATTACAAACCCAGCATTGTGCTGACTAACTCCAATGGATTGGCTTCGGGATCTGCACGTTCTGTATCCGGTTTTGATATTTATAAAGCAATTGACTCCTGTAGGGATTTACTTGAAAACTTTGGAGGACATATGTATGCTGCCGGATTATCGATGAAAGAAGAAAACGTCCTGGCTTTTACCGAACGGTTTGAAAAGTTTGTCTCTGATAATATTCTGGAAGAACAAACCTATCCTCAAATTGATATTGATGCCATATTGGAATTCAAAGATATTACACCAAAATTCTTTCGGGTATTAAAACAATTCGGTCCGTTTGGCCCGGGAAATATGAAACCGGTATTTGTATCAAAAAAAGTATTTGATTATGGCACCAGCCGGTTGGTGGGAAAAGAACAGGAGCATTTAAAACTGGAACTGATTGACTCCAGTTCTGAAAATGTAATGAATGGGATTGCTTTCAGGATGCATGAGTTTAATGAACCTCTGAAAGCATTGAATCCATTGGATATTTGTTACACCCTGGAAGAGAATACATTCAATGGGAATACTACCACCCAATTAATGATCAGGGACATTAAAATTGATAAGGTTATATGATATGATCTACATAAAAAAGCCTGTTGAAATGAATTCAACAGGCTTTTTTATATTTAGGGGAATAAAATCAATTAAACGCCATCATCAGTTGAAATCAGTTCTTCTGCTTCAGGTTGAATCAGGGAGTCATTTTTTGTTTCATCCAACACATATCTTTTATAATATGACATGATAAGCGTTGTCAGTGGTAAAGCGATGATTACCCCAACAATTCCCATTAAAGAACCCCAGATTGACAAGGAGAGTAAAATGACTGCCGGATTCAGTCCGGTTACTTTTCCCATGATTTTTGGAGTAAGGATAAGATCCTCGATCATTTGAATGACTATAAATACGATAGCAATGCCAAGAATAATTGAACCATATGTTTGCCCTGTTTCGACAGATCTGAGCAACCCCATAGTGGCAGTGGGTATAATGCCGACAATTTTCAGGTAAGGTACCATATTGATAAATCCAATAAACAACCCCAACACAATTGCTAAGGGTAATTGGATAATACTGAATCCAATAGCAAATAGCACACCGACAATTAAAGCGATCAATGCCTGTCCTCTGAAATAACGATTCATTCCGTTTTCAAGATCCGAAATAATTTCAGTAACCAGCGTCCTGTAATTCGGTGGAATTATTTTAAATAAACCGGTTGCCAGCTTATCATAATTCAATAGAATCAAGACGAGGTATAACATCACAATAATCACCACAGCAAGACCTAGTACGAAATTCAACGAACTGTTTATCAGGTTCCATAACTGAGGTGCAATTTTCTTGACCACTGCCATCACATTTTCATCCTGCATCATCGATTGTATATTAATATGCGCCAGGTAATTGCGAATCTCATTTTGCCATGCCAGGGGTAAAAGAGTATTCACATTAAGTCCTTTGGTGTATAATCCTATCAGTTCGTACAGTTTTGATATTTCATTCGTGACCATAGGAGTAAGAAACCAGATAATTCCGAATAAACTACCCAGAACAACTATTAATGTGCATATTATAGACAAAAGGAGACTTCTCAACTTCAATATTACCTGAAAGAAACGAACAATTGGTTGTAATAGATAGGCAAGTAACCAGGCGATTAAAAATGGCAATAACGCACCACTTAACCTGTTGATCAAAAAAAAGATAAATACGAGAATTGCTAGTCCTATAATCAAACGGACTACCCTGTCAAATGTATAGGGTTTTGAAATGGAACTCATATTTTTAATTGAATTAAGATTTTAACCAGTAAATAAAAACAATAATATTTTCAGGCAATAAAAAACACCTTTTCCGTTCTAAATGGGTTGTTAATCAATACCGTCTCTTAAAGATATACTAAAAAATGATGAGATTCCTATATACCAATTTTCAAATCCCCTTTAGGGGTTTTGGGTCTTTTATCTCATTATAACACTCCCGGCAAATTGGCTCATACTCGCTCATTTCGCCTAACAAGACACGCTTATCACTTTCCACCAGCCGGTGGGATATATAAGCAAGAGCGCCACACCTGACGCAAATGGCATGTACTTTAAATACATCCTCTGCAATAGCACACAGAGCGGGCATTGGTCCAAACGGTACACCCCTGAAATCCATATCCAATCCTGCAACGATGACCCTGATTCCCTGATTAGCGAGTTGCGTACACACATCTACCAGTCCATCATCAAAAAACTGAGCTTCGTCAATAGCCACCACATCCACATCCCCTGACATCAACAAAATACTTCCCGATGATTCGACCGGTGTAGATCGTATGGCAGTTTTGTCGTGTGATACCACATCTTCTTCTGAATAACGGGTATCAATTTTCGGTTTAAAAATCTCCACTTGTTGTTTCGCAAATTTCGCACGTTTCAAGCGTCGAATCAATTCTTCTGTTTTACCTGAAAACATCGAACCGCAAATAACTTCAATACTTCCGCGTTTTTGTTGATTTGGATGGTTCTTTTCTGAATAAATCATTGTATTTTATTGAAAATTAGTTCTACTTTATTTATTTTCTCTGTCGTTTATAGTACCTTTACACCTTTTAATAAATTAAAATCTCAAAAGAACGTTTTTATTCGTTGTAGGAACTATGAACTGTCTTGTTTTACATCTTCAAATAATATAACTTCACCCCTGCTCCGCCAATAGTCGGACAAGCTCTCTACCAAAGAAAGGGTGTTAGAGCTGAGGTTAAATGAAGTTTTATTTAAAATAGCAGTTCACTTTTTATTTCCTGTAACTTAGTTAAATAATGTTTGGTAAAATTCTTTTGTCTTTTGTCTATAATTCAGGTTCTTTGATCTTAAAACTTTGATCTTAAATCTTTGATCTTTTTTAATCTTTGCAAAGATAAAAAAATAAAAAGCTTAGAAATTGTTTTTAGAAAAAAAGATATGAACACAAAGTTAATAGAGGCTTTTAGTTGTACAAGTTCAATTTATTTTCGATTCTTTCAGAATGTGAAATAAACAGAACCAACCAGTAATGATTTTAATACAACTTAAAACCTGATTAATATAAAAAACCAGGCATTTATTGTTTCTTAAATATAACATTTCTTCCGTTAAACAGTTTATCAATTCAACGATCTCATATGAAATTATTTGTAGTCCCTACTCCAATTGGTAATCTTGAAGATATGACTTTTCGTGCTATCCGGGTATTGAAGAATGCCGACCTGATCCTGGCAGAAGATACCCGTACCAGTGGATTTTTATTAAAGCATTTCGATATAAAAACCCCCATGCAGTCACATCATAAATTCAATGAGCATAAAACGGTGGACAATATCGTTCAACGGATTAAAAACGGTCAAATAATCGCCTTAATTTCCGATGCAGGAACCCCTGCCATATCAGATCCCGGTTTTTTGGTAGTTCGCGAATGCATTGAAAACGGGATTGATGTGGAATGTTTACCTGGTGCAACTGCTTTTGTCCCGGCACTGGTAGCATCTGGATTACCCAATAACCGGTTTTGTTTTGAAGGATTCCTGCCTCAAAAAAAAGGGCGACAGACAAAGATGAATGAGTTGGTTGCTGAAACACGAACCATGATTTTCTACGAATCCCCATTCCGGTTGGTTAAAACCCTGACTCAACTATCAGAGGTATTCGGTAAGGAAAGAAAAGCTTCTGTATCCCGCGAAATATCTAAGATTTACGAAGAGACTATCAGGGGCACTTTAGAGGAATTAATATTGCATTTCACAGAACGAAATCCGAAAGGTGAAATTGTGCTAATTGTTGCAGGATTAGAAGAATAACATTACCTTTGCACTCGAAAAAAAGCAAATAAAATCCGGTTAAATAAATACTCATCAAAATAAATTCAGCATCTAACTATTCGCCCGTAAATGTTTACAAAAACTTCTCAACTTTGTTCGTCAAAAACTCATTTCAACATGAAACCATCTTTCATCATCTGTCTTATTTTGCTTGTTTTAGTTACTTCATGCGGGAAACAATCATCCGATTACAGAACATTAAAAGCTCAGAACGATTCGTTACAAAATGCCAAAATTAAACTACAGGAAGAAGTTGACGGGTATTTCTCAGCCATGAACCAGATTGAACAAAATATTGAGAAGATAAAAAATACTGAAAACATTATTTCATCCCAACCGGTTGGCAAAGAGCTCAACGATGATATTCGCGCTAAAATAAATGAAGATATGACGTATTTAAACGACATGCTTCAGGCGAACAAAACAGAACTTGAAAGATTAAGATCAAAAATTAAAAAGAGTGCTTTCAAATCATCACAACTCGAACACACCATATTACGACTTACCAAATCGCTGGAAGAAGAAACGACAAAGGTTTCACTGCTGCAGGTTGAACTGGCCGAAAAAGATTCGATTATTATCAAGTTGGATACCAAGGTGACCGATATGGGAAAAGATATTGAGGAATTGTCGACGGATAACAAGACCAAAGAAACGAAAATAAAAGAACAGGATGAAACCATTCATACTGCATGGTATGTGTTTGGAACAATGAGTGAATTAAAACAACAAAAGATTGTAACATCAGATGGCATTCTGAGTGCAAAGAAAGTGCTTCAACGTGATTTCAATAAAAATTATTTTGTACGTATCGACGCCCGTAACACCAAGTCCATTCCGTTATACTCTACTCATGCCAAGATCCTGACTAGCCATCCCAAATCCTCGTATACCCTGGACAAAGAAAACGGAAACTTTGTACTCTTAATTCTTGACACCGATGATTTCTGGAGTATCAGCAAATACCTGGTGATTGAAGTGGAATAAATACATTTACGATTTATTTATTTACGATTTACAATTTTGCGTTTTTCTGATGAAGGGAAACGCAATTTTGTTTCTTTGATAAATGCAAAATATCTTTTACAGGTAAGAAATAAACTAACAACCAAAAACCTTCAAATGGAGTATTCGACATCCCGTATCTGCGGGACCCTTCAAACTCTTCAAACCCTTCAAACCCTTCAAACCCTTCAAACTTTTCAAACCCTTCAAACTCTTCAAACTCTTCAAACTTTTCAAACCCTTTAAACTCTTCAACTATGTACAAGACTGTTTTTATAGATTTAGATGATACGCTGTGGGATTTTCATGCCAATGCGAAATCGGCCATGCAGGAAATATATGAAGAAAGAAATTTAGGAATGTACTTTGATAGCTTTGAACAATACTTTGCCTTTTATGCTAAACGAAATTTAGAGTTGTGGGAAGAATACGGAAAAGGGACTATATCGAAAGAGGCACTTCAGCTGGAAAGGTTTCAGCATCCGCTGATTCAGGTTGATGTGGATAATTCACCATTAGCAAAAGAAATCGGTGATCAGTACCTGGAAATACTCCCTACCAGAACGATGCTTGTTCCATATGCAAAAGAATTACTGGATTACCTGTACCCCAAATATCCTCTTACCATTGTATCAAATGGGTTCATTGAAGTCCAGTATAAAAAACTTCACAGTTGTGGTATAGAGCAATACTTCGCCCACGTGGTGCTTTCTGAAGCGGCTAACGCACTTAAACCCGACAAACGTATCTTTGAGTATGCATTGCAGCTAAACAACGCTACAGCCTCCGAAACAATCATGATAGGCGATAGCTATGAGGCGGATATTGTAGGGGCACAGAATGCGGGGATAGATCAGATATATTATAATCCATTTCCAAAAGCTGATGAAACTAACAGACCATCAACTTTTCATTTGAAAAGCCTGAAAGAAATAATGAATATTCTTTGATTCAATTTAAGCCAGAAAAAAAAGGAACTGTTCAGTTGAACAGTTCCTTTTTTTAGAAATTACTAACAATTTAATTAGTTAATGTAATCTTCATAAGAGACTTCGCGGTGACCTGCTATCTGATGAGTTGTTCCAAAAGGAGAACTATCATCTTCGAATTGAACCTCAAAATAAATACTATCATTCCCAATAATTTTGCCATTCATAACTTTAATACCAATGCCGTAATCCGGAATTGCATTTATCACAGTACTGGTACCATTTGTAAATGTTTTTGTAGCCATATTAACTGCAACCTTAAATTTCATTGTCCAATAGTTACCATAATTTGCTGGTTTATCAACCCCAAGACCATAATCATCAATCCAGATTGAATCTTTTCCAAATGCTGAATTATAAGCTTTAATTTCATAAGGTCCACCATCTTCAACACCGTCAGTATAAGATTTAACTTTCCAGTCACCTGCAACCGGGTATGCCCAGCTATAAGTTTTCTTATATGTTGGTTCGCATGA
>Ga0302215_10002004_pt1 | contig 14192 bp, 13 predicted proteins | sample II_Fen_N3_1_FD_194580 | JGI IMG/M metagenome (GOLD analysis project Ga0302215, IMG submission 194580) | Peat permafrost microbial communities from Stordalen Mire near Abisko, Sweden - II_Fen_N3_1 | ecosystem: Environmental > Terrestrial > Soil > Wetlands > Permafrost | place: Sweden: Abisko...
ATTTATACCAAATAGTTGCACTGAACAAAATTGATGCGATTGAGCCTGAATACATTCAGGAACACTTGGATGAATTCAAAGGGCTAGCGGATGATTTATTTACAATTTCTGCCGTTACTGGAGAAAACATAGAAGACTTGAAGAATTTTATTATCAAAAAAGTTGACGAGATTCCGAAACCGACTTTTGATGTTGATATCAAAGAAGATTTAGATGCTTACAATAACGACGACAGCAACTTTGAGATTTTAAAAACCGATAAAGACGTGTTTATAGTAACCGGCGGTAAGATTAAAAGACTTGCTAACGTTACAGATGCAAGAAACTTGGAACAGATTTTAAGATTACAAAACATCTTGACTAATATGGGTGTTTTCGAAGAACTTAAGAAAAAAGGAATCCACAGCGGCGACACTATTATTATCGAACATCTTGAATTCACTCACTATGAAGACGCTGAATGGTGGGGCAAAAAGCCTGAGTAAAACATGGATTAATAAATTTAAAAAAGGTAAGAGCATTTGCATCTTACCTTTTTTTTAAACCGATTAATGTAAACGTCCCATAAAAGCGCTGAACATCTTTTTAACAGATTTTGTTTTAACAACATTTTCTACAACTGCCTCTGCTTGCTCTAGGTTTAGATGCATAGCCTTATCAATCATTTGTTTAATCTCAGACTTAAGTGCATCGCACTCAGCTTTCTTGCCTGAAGATTCAAGCCAAGAATCCCAAAGCTTGCCGAATTCTTCTCCTGATAAAACGTTTCCACCTTTACCTGAGGCAATTTCAGCATCATAACGCTTCATGTATACATTGTCGAGAAAATCTTTGTGAAAAGCCATAACCATTTTTGAAATTTTCTTTCCTGTTGAATTGTACAATTCAAAGTCTTTTTTGATTTCCACTTCATACATTTTTTCCAACGCAGCGTCAGTTTTTCCATGTCCATCCATAAACGAAATTGGAGGAGTATAGACACCTAACCCACATCTTTTGATTGCCATCTTAATTTTTCCGGTCAAACTTTCCAAATCTTGTGCAACGCCCGCATCATAACCATAGTTCATGTACAAAGCTTCAGCATCTCCGCCAGCATAGCTTTTCGCGATATCTATAAGAGTACTAATTTTCGTTGGATTTTGCTTGTCCATTGGGTGAACTGTAACCCCGAGAAAATGACCTCTTTCCTCATTTGAAATCAAGGAAATCGGGCTATCAAAGAATTTTAACAATATTGCGTGGCCCGCTTCGTGAATTGCCGTTATTCTTTTCTCCGCCAAAGATCTGTCCATGGCGCGTTTTTTGCCTATCATAGATTGCAAAAGGCCTTCAAACATATCGTTGTAAGTTACGACTCTGTTCTTCGGTCTTAAGGCAACAACCTCTTTAGTCAAATCGACAACTCTTTTTAAATCAGCACCGCTCATTCCTTCAAGCAAAGGAGCAACCCCGTTAAGAATTTTTGCTTTTTGAGCTTCTGTTTTAAACGGAAGATTTTTTGCATGGATATTCAAGATTTCAAGAGTTTCCGCCTTGGTCTCAGGGTTGAGAACAGGAATTTCTTTATCGAATCTGCCGCCTCTAACTAAAGCCTTATCAAGCATTTCGCCTCTGTTTGTTGCGGCGATGATTACAATTTTATTTTTTGCTTCTTTGTTGTTAAACCCATCAAGAAGTGTCAATAATTGGTTTAAGATTGGCGTCTTAACCTCAGAACTAGGATCCCCAGATGTTGAACGAGCAAGCCCAATTGCATCTATTTCATCAATAAAACCAATCGCAACGCCTTTACCAGAATCCGTTGCCGCCTGATCAAGCTTCTTGAACCATTCCCTAACGAGCTCTTCACCTTGCCCGAGGTACATTCTGAGTAACTCTGATGCTGACATAGCAGAAAACGGCACGCCTGCCTCACCTGCAACAGCTCTTGCAAGAAGCGTTTTACCAGTCCCTGTCGGTCCTGTTAGAATAACGCCCTTAGGCACATTCAACAAGTTTGAAGCTTTCAAATACGCTTCAGGATTTTTTGCAAAGTCAATAATTTCTTTCATTTTTTGCTTTGCTTCGCCTGAACCACCCACGTCACTCAATTTAGTGGTAACATTTTCTGCAAACGAAAATACTGATTCGTCCATTCTCAAGTATTTGATTAGGTCAGAATTATCTCTGAAAAAGCTCTTAACGTCGGTATCTGTTATTTGTAACTTAACAGCTTCAATGCCATCGCCTTTATTGGCGTTAACTTTGGTTGCCGCAACTAGGTCCAAGATATCAAGCGCCTTTTTAGGGAATGTTCCGCCATAATTGTAAGCAGAAGCATCGACAATTTCATCTATTGCCGCATCTGTGATATCAAATCTTATTTTGTCATAACGCTTTAGCACGTCATTGAGGAAGGTTACGTCATTTTTCAATAACTCTTTCGTATTATTTGTACTGAGCCCTTTTAATTCAACTCTTCTGGCATATTTCAATTTTTTTGAATCGAACTTTGGCGCATCCCCGTTCATAATTTCATCCATTGTTTTTGGTTTTAGAACCGAATTAGGCACCAAACCTACCAATTGAGTTTTTGGCAGAGCGTACTCAAACGTATCTGCTTCAAATAGGCTTTGAATGTCTTGAGCATGCTTGTAGCCTGCTATGAAATTGTCGAAATCTTTTACAAAAATTATTTTTTTCTTATTTGGTTTTGCCTTCGCAGCGTCAACCAAATTTTGTAAAACGTTATCTTTGTAATCAAGTCCTTCTTTAATTACCATATCTTTTGGGTTAAACACCAAAACTTCTGTGTCGAAGTTTAAAAAACCTGCGTTATTATACTTTCCTTCTTTTAAATTTTTTGTGAAATTATCAATAAAAATCTCAGGCATAATAGTATCATCATGCGTTAACATAATATTTTTATCAGGTCCGAGCGCGATAACAACGTCATCTGCGGCTTTATCATAATAATGCCCTGATAACAATTTACTTGGCGGAATGTTTGTTACATTCTCAAACGCATTAGAAAAAGTTTGTTTGCCGTTTAATGGAATAAACAAATTGTTCGAGTCACCGATTTGTCTAACAACAGATTTTCCTTGCTCAGCTTTTTCACTTTTCCCACCGGTAAAAGATAAATAGTTCGCTTTCAAATTGACAAGTGAATACGGCATGACCACTGCAGGTGCTTGCGTCGGCGCAGACACAACATTAACGTTTTTTGTCTTTTTGTTAGAAGCAAATGCTATTTTGTTTACTTCTTGTGAATACGAAACTTCTTTAATCATAAATTACCTCTAGTACCAAGTCCAAAGCCTACTCTAATGGCTTTTTTATTAACCTAACAATCAACAGCTAGTGTGTGTTAAACACTTTATTAAGGTAGTATACATTTTTTTTCGAGGCTTGTCTATAATTTAGGGGTATTCTGTTACATTTGTAACAGAACCAAGGGAGAATTTTCTCTTGAGTTTGATTTAAAGGCATAATAAAAGGGCCGTAAGCTAAACTTACCGCCCTTTTAAAGGTTATTTTGGGTATGAACTTTATTACATCGATCTGTTTTGCTTTAGCGAAAAAGCCAATGTGGTAAAGTTTCTTTGGTTACTTTCTTCTCCAAAGAAAGTAACTACATCATGCCGCCCATGCCACCCATACCGCCCATGCCTGCCATTGCTGACATATCTGGCATAGATGATTTATCTTCAGGAATATCTACAACTGCAGCTTCTGTTGTCAATAACATAGAAGCAACTGATGCAGCGTTTTCCAAAGCTGAACGAGTAACTTTTGCAGGATCAACGATACCTGCTTTAATCATATCCGTGAATTCGTTTCTCAACGCATCGAATCCGAAAGAGTCTTTTTCAGATCTTACTTTGTCGATTACAACATCACTTTTAGCGCCAGCGTTATGAACGATAGCTCTTAAAGGAACATCAAGTGCTGAAGTTAAGATTTTGAACCCGATTTTTTCATCGTCAGTTGTAAATTCTACTGATGAAATAGCCGTTTCAAGTTCTTGCTGAACTCTAACTAGAGCAACTCCACCACCCGGTACGATACCTTCTTCGTTAGCTGCACGAGTCGCGTTAAGTGCGTCTTCGATTCTCAATTTTCTTTCTTTAAGTTCAACTTCTGTTGCTGCACCTACTTCGATAACGGCAACGCCGCCTGAAAGTTTAGCTGCACGCTCTTGAAGTTTTTCTTTATCATAATCAGAATCAGATTCTTCGATTTGTCTCTTGATTAATTTAAGTCTTTCTTCTACTGCTTTTTTAGTCGCATCACCAACTACGATTGTTGTTTCGTCTTTAGTAACAGTGACTCTTTTTGCAAGTCCCATCATTTGAGTGGTAACATTTTCTAGTTTAATTCCTAGTTCTTCTGTGAACATTTCGCCGCCTGTTAAGATTGCGATATCTTCAAGCATTGATTTTCTTCTGTCACCGAATCCAGGAGCTTTAACCGCAACCGCTCTTAGAACTTTTCTCATTGTGTTTACAACAAGTGTTGCCAAAGCTTCGCCTTCAACGTCTTCTGCTATCAACAACAATGAACGACCGTCACGAGCAACTTGTTCCAAAACAGGAACCAAGTCAGCGATTAGGTTGATTTTTTTGTTAACACAAAGAACATAAGCTTCTTCTAGAACTGATTCCATTCTCTCAGCATCAGTTACGAAATAAGGTGAGATGTAACCTTTGTCGAATTGCATACCTTCAACAACTTTTAAGTTTGTTCCGAAAGATTTTGATTCTTCAACAGTTATAACACCGTCGTGTCCTACTTTTGTCATCGCTTCAGCAATTAAGTCACCGATTTCTTTGTTGTTACCCGCAGAAATTGTAGCAACTTGAGCTGTTTCTTCTTGTGTATTGACAGGTTTTGCCATTGATTTAATTTTAACGATAGACATCTCAACAGCTTTGTCAATCCCGCGTTTCATACACATTGGATTAGCACCGGCTGTAAGGTTTTTCAAACCTTCTCTAACGATTGCTTGTGCTAGAACTGCCGCTGTTGTTGTACCGTCACCGGCAACATCGTTTGTCTTAGAAGAAACTTCTTTCAACAATTGAGCGCCTGCGTTTTCCAAACCGTCTTTAAGTTCGATTTCTTTAGCGATAGTAACACCGTCGTTAACGATTTGAGGTGCGCCGAATTTCTTTTCTAATATTACGTTACGGCCTTTTGGTCCCAACGTTACTTTCACAGCGTCAGCAACTGCGTCAATCCCTTTTAAAAGCGATTTGCGTGCTTCTTCTTGAAATACTATTTTCTTAGCCATTTTCATTTTCTCCTTTTAATAATTATATTTATACATAAAATGTAATCCACTGTTCACTAATTTACTTCACCCAAAATTGCTTCGGGAATTGGTGAGTGAACGATATTGCAATGCTGAAATAAATTCCGCACGGCATTTGAAAATTAGTCTATTACAGCCAAAACGTCTTTGATAGAAATAATTTTTAGGTTTACATTTTCAACTTTTACGTCAGTACCAGCGTATTTAGCAAACAACACTACGTCGCCAACTTTTACATCAACTGGTTCTCTTTCGCCGCTGTCAAGAGTTTTACCTTGACCGATTGCAGTTACTTCACCTTTTTGAGATTTTTCTTTTGCACTATCAGGAATAAATATTCCGCCTTGAGTTTGTTCTGTGTCTTCAATTACTTTAATTACAATTTTGTCGCCTAATGGTTTAATCGCCATGGTTTTTTCTCCTTCTTTCTGTCTTAAATTATCACGCATGATATTCTTTATTCTATTTATACCATTAAAGTGTAAACTTTTCTTAAATTATTAACAAAAAATTAATTGTTTGTTTTTATTATATGTGTAGTAAAAAACGGGAATAAATATGCAAGTATCATTTACTGGAATAAAAAATGTAGGCGGACGGGTTCACAGAGGCGGCGAGGTATACTCAATTGTTCTTGAACTGACTGACGAAGGCACTAAAGACTTGTCGGAATTCAAAGATGTTTTTGAAAAACACCCGCTTCTCAACGAAGCTTTTGAAAACCATAATATTTTAAATTTACACAGTACGTACTTTGGAAAAGAGGAACCAGCATCTGACGGTAGCAGCTGCTTATACAATATTAACGGACACTGGCTTCGCCCAGAAAACGACAAAGAACGTGTGACTATTCTCTCAAAACTAGCAGCACTAATAAGAAAAGTAGCAGAAAGCGAAGAAGAATTCCCGCTATCAAAGACATATCTCAAGAGCACTGAATGCCTAAACCATCACAGACCTTGGCCTTCACCTGAAGATGCCATTGAACCGTGGGAAGAAGAAATGCTTGAAAAGGCACACAAACTCTCTGAAGTAAAAAAAGCGGCAAAAGGTATCCTTACAGACATTAATAAAAATATGTGTGACATCTTTGATGTCAATTACTCAGAAATAGTGAAACTCCCAAAAAACAAAGTGTAAACTTTTCTTAAATTATTAACAAAAAATTAATTGTTTGGTTTTTAATTACATGTGTAGTAATTAGGTGATTAAAATGCAAGTTTCATTTACAGGGTTAGATATAGTCAGCGGCAAACTTGAAGAAGGAAGAAAATTTCCTGATTCTAAGGCTGAGTTGGTTTTAAAACCTACAAATGAAGATTCTGCTGATTTAGATGGACTTAAACAAGTCTTAAAAAATCATTCTGAATACGCATCAAAAGATGAATATGTATCTATTAATGCAATCGTTGATAGCAATGTAAGAGGCATATTTAAGAAATTTCTTTTTAACGGGAAAGAAATACCTATAGATACCAAGTTTGCTGATATGTTTTCTTTTATTGCAAACAGTTCAAAAAAGATAGCAAACAGCGATACATCTGAAATTATCGGAGGGGTAAAATCTGCGGCCTGCAACATCTTCGCAGAAGCAGACATAGCGATGAGAAAACTTTTCACGCTTTGATTAATCAAAATTGAGGCACGATTAAAAAGAGTTAAATAAACGAGGGGTTATGGATAAAATTAATTTTACTGGGCTTAGAAACGTGGGTGCAAACTTTTACGGACAACAAAACGGTGATCGTTTTTACAGAATGGTCATGCAACTCAACAACATGGGCTCAAAAGATTTAAAAGAATTTAAAAATCTTCTGAAAGGCACAGACCTTTCACTTGTAGACAACGATTTCTTAATCCTTGACAGCTTCACTCTTGAGGAAGGAAACGCGATAAAGCGAAATTTTTATCTAAACGAGGAGGAATTGCCGATAACAGACGCCACTGCGAAAATATTTTCTAAAATCTCCGACCTGAACAACTTGATAATCGATAGCAAAAAAAGATTTCTCATGACAAAAAAATACCGTGACAGCGAAAAGTGTTTAGAAAATGTACTACCATACGAGACAATAGACCCAGAAGATAAAAATGAGATAATAAATATAGCCCACTCTAAACGAGAGACAAAAAAAGTTGCGGCTGGGATAAACGAAGAGATAAAACAAGCTATGATAAAATACTATTCTTAAAAATCACTAGAGAAACTACTACAAAAGAGGAATTACAATGGATAATAAAATAAGTTTTACAGGGTTTAAAAACGTTGGAGCAGCAACAATTGAGCTTGCCGGCAATGAATTGACTAGAGTTCGGCATTTGGTTGTTGAGTTGGACGACGTAGGAACGCCTGATTTACAGAATTTCAAAAAAGCATTGAAAAAATATCCATTCAGAGATAACAAAAATTTTCTTGAACTGGACATTTATGAAGATGTAGAACCCAACATTATGAATAATGTAAAAACTCAGCCATTAATAAACCAGAAACCGATAATGTGGAATGTTGAAACTCTTGCTATATTTAAAATGATTACTGATTTAACTAATAGAATTGGCAAAAGTAAAAAACAGGGTTTGCAGGTTTCAGATACTTACCTTAAAAGCCCTGAATGCAGGAAGAATTTTACTGATTTTATAAACAATGAATACCTTCAAGTGGACCTGCAAGAAGGACTACCATTAGGAGAATTGCACGACCCACTTGAAGCAAAAGCTCATGGGGTTATATTCCGTGAAATATTTGATAATCTAACAATCAAACTAAAAGAAATGTGTAATTAGAGGATAATAACGAATTAAAGGACTAGGATGGACAATATAACATTTACAGGAATGCAAAATATAGGAGTGGTTTGGAAATTTGATAAACTGAACCCCGGAGCTGTAGTAGACAGAATTGCGATTCAAGTTAATAATAATGGACATAGAGACTTGGATGAGTTCAAACAACTTCTGAAAACGCACAACGACTGCTTTCATTCCAACTGCTTGGACATTATTTTTGATTCATCACCAAATCGAATAAACCCTAAAAGACCTTACCTTGACGTTTTCGTTAATATGAAAAAGCTTGAAATGAACACAGAAAACATGCCAGTGATAACCAAAATAGAAAATTTGCTTAAACGAATATCCAAAGGAGAGGAAGAAATGCCGATTACTGAAGGATATTTAAACAGTGAAACTTGCTTGGGAAGATTTTTCGCAGAAGTTTACGGAAACGAAGACGGAACGCCAAAAGAGTCTTTGTTGTACGATTTGCACGATTTGGACTTGGTTAAAGCTATGGTGGACAGAACTTCTGAAACACTTTCTAAAAATATAAAGAATTTCTATCGCTTTGGCGCAAAAGATATTTATAAAGATGTAAAGAGCGTCGGGGGATTTAGCTACGAAACACCTTTCAGAACAACGGACAGGTTATATTTAGAATTAAAAAGTGACGATATGAAAATATTTAAAGACTTTTTCTTAAGAAACAACCCTTTTTCAGGCATTCCACAGAAACTTCTTATTGACGTGGAAGAAAAAGGAGAAACTCTGCAAAAAACCATATCATTAAACAACACTGCGCTTAAAATAGAGCCTGCAAATTTTCCTCTTATAAGAAAAATTGTACAAACGCTAAACCAAATCAAAGAAACGGATAAAGAACTGCCATTCCCTAAAGACTACCTTTCAGACGAATCTTTCGATCAAATATCCAGAGGGGTGCTTAACAAAAAAGGTGAATTTAAAAAGAAGTATGACATGAGCTTTGAAGAAAAACTCGAAAGTGCCGAAGAGTTTGAGCTTGACATGATTACTCATGACAATGGCATAAAGAATCTGGCCGATGGTATTATCAAAGTTATTGACAAAAAGATGCAGGATTATTTCAAGTAAATATTAAAAAAAAATAAATTTAACTTGTTTCTACTCCTTGTTAAACTATAATAGTAAAAGACAGGGAGAACACAATGAAACATAAAAAAGACAAAGAACACGAAAATAATCCGTTTGCAGAAGGCACAGCGGAACCTCAAGGCGTAGAACAACCGCAAGAAACAGCACAAGAAGCTGAAAACAAGCTCCAGCAAGATTTTGATCAGCTAAACAATCAATATTTAAGACTTGCAGCTGATTTCGACAACTTCCGTAAACGCCAAGCGCAAGAGCGCGAAAGCTTACTAAAATACGGAGCGGAAGAATCATTAAAAAAATTAATCGAAGTTCTTGATAATTTTGACAGAGCGAAACAAGCTATAGCAAACGTTGAAGACGTCAACCAAGTTAAAGACAGTTTCGACCTACTTTACAACCAGCTTTTTGACAACCTTTCAAAGCTTGGACTTGAAGTTATCAACGCACAAGGTCAAGAATTTGACCCGAATTTCCACGAAGCGGTAATGCAGACCCCTACTAACGAACATCCTGAAAACCATGTTATAATGGAATTACAAAAGGGATACAAGTTGGGAGAAAAGGTTTTGAGACCTACGCTTGTAAACGTGGCAACTGGCGAGTAAATAGTTAAAGTAGGTTGGGTTTTTCACCCAACATCATTAAAGGAAACATATATAAATGGATTATTACGAAATACTTGGGGTATCAAAAACAGCAGAAAAAGACGAAATAAAAGGGGCATTTAGAAAAAAGGCAAGAGAATGCCACCCTGACGTATGCAAAGATCATGATGCAGAAGATAAATTCAAAGAGCTTGGAAAAGCTTACGAAACATTGATGGACGAAGAAAAACGTTCATTGTATGACAGATATGGCGAAGACGGATTGTCAAACGCAGGATACGGCGGCGGCGGACCTTTCGACGGCGGTTTTGGCGACTTAAACGACATTTTCAACTCATTCTTCGGCGGTTTTGGCGGATTTTCTCAACGACAAGTTGACCCCAACGCTCCTCAAAGAGGCGACGACCTAAGAGTTGATATCCAAATAGACTTTGAAGAAGCAGTTTTTGGTATGGAAAAAGAAATCAAAATTGACCACCTTGAAACTTGCGAAGCTTGTAAAGGATCAGGCGCTGAACCAGGCTCTAAGCCGACAACTTGTAGCACTTGCGGAGGCAGCGGAAAAGTTCAACAAACAACTCAAACAATTTTGGGGCACTTTACACAAGTTACCACATGCCCGGCTTGCGGTGGGAAAGGGATAAAAATCCAAAACCCTTGTAAAGCATGCAAAGGCTACGGCAAAATCGAGCGAGAAAAAACAATCGAATTAAAAATACCAGCTGGTGTTGACAACGGCTCTAAAATGCGACTTTCAAATGAAGGCGATGCTGGCAAAAACGGTGGACCTGAAGGCGATTTGTATGTGGTATTACACGTAAAACCATCCAGCTATTTCAAAAGAGACGGCGTAAACGTATACACAGAACTTGAAATTTCACCGGCACAAGCGACTTTGGGAGACGAGATTACAATCAAAACTCTTGACGGTGAAAAACAAATTACGGTCCCTGCAGGAACTCAAAGCTCAAACCCTATAAAAATAAAGGGCGCAGGCGTTCCTCACCTTGGCAGAAGCACTCACCGAGGCGATCATATTGTTGTTGTTAGCGTTAAAACCCCAACTAATTTGAGTGATGAAGAAAAACAACTTTACAAAAAATTGTATGAAATAAACACGGGCAAAAAACACGCCGAAAAAGAAAGCCTTATGGATAAAGTAAAAGGCGCTTTCGGAGCATAATTAGAAATAAAGGGTTTTTAAAAGGGCGGACAAAATGCGATTGCAAAAAGTCTGCCCTTTTAGTTAACAAAATTGTACAAATCATATCGTTCTTGGTATAATTTATTGCGTAGGGTATGAGGGTGGAAAAATGAAGAAATTAATTTTAATACTAATATTAATGCTAGCAAGTACAACGAGTGCTTTTGCGGCTAAAGTTCCTGACAATGTCAAAGAGCTTATAAAAAAAGATTTTGCCAAGGCTGATTTTAGATTCGACGGGCTTATAACTTTGCCTGACGGTTCGCTTTATCTTCCGCTTTATCCGGCGCTTGTGAAAAAACCGGAAAAATTGGAAGTTAAAACAACAATCCCCGCAAACAAAAAATTCACAGACGAACCTGAAGTTGTAATCTTGAACAACGATTTTGCACTTTTAAAAATAATTACAGACACAAAAGGCAGAAAAACAGTACTAAACATAAAAGAGCCGCCTCTTGAAATTAGAACAGGGCTTTTACCTCAAGATATGCTCGTTCCGACGGGGCTAATAATTCCTGACAACATCAAAGGGATTATCGGAAACCTTCAAATTGCGACAGCGCAAGACGCAGGGCTTAGAGTAAAAACAGAAAAACTTTTGGAATATAAAACGACTAAAACATCTCAAACAACCAAAAACTTGGTTGCAAAAGTTCCACAATTACAAAACAAAACGCTCTACATCGCGACTTGTTATTCAAAAAACATTCAAGTAGTGCAGGGCGAAGCGAGCGCACCTGAGTATGCGTTAGCGCAAAAAAACATTCCAATCGACATCAAAGCAACACCTGATGAAAAGTTTTTGTTAGTAACGACTTACTCAAAAACCTTCGTCGATGTGATTTCGCTTGCTGATGAAAAAGTTATCAAACAAATCGATTTGACCACTCAAGCTGAAGAAATCGTAATAGATAAAATCAATAACAAAGCCTATGTTTCAAGCGGCGGAAGCGCATGTATCTACATAATAGACTTGAACACAATGACGCTTAAACAAAAAATCAAAGTCAAAGGGCTATGCAGCAAACTTTGTCTCAGCGACGACAGCACAAAGCTTTTATATGCAGACAAAAAAACCAACGACGTTTGGGTAATCGAACTTGATAACGAATTTGTTATCAAAAATATCGGAACATTCCCTAACATTTCTAAACTCGCTTACACCCAAGGGAAAGTTTATATAACAAGCAGAACAAAAAACAGACTTGCGATATTTGATTACGCATCTTTGGGTTTAATCAAAGAAGTAGAGATCGAAGCAAAACCTATCGATATGCTTGTTTACAAAAACGACCTATACGTTTTGTCAGCTCAAAACAATGTTTTACAGGTATTTGACACGCTCACTGACGAATTAATCAGCACGATATATTTGAACACCAACGGTTTTTCAACTAAGATTTATAGAATCAAAAACACTAATATAGCACTTGTCACTGACACAAAAACTGATAAATATTCGGTTGTAGACTTAGATAAAAGACTTGTTATCAAAACAAATCTACTTCAAATCCCAGTTAGTTCAATTGTGGTTGTGAACAAAGTGAAAAAGATAAATAAATAGTTGAAAGGTTGAATGGACAAATGGTTGAAGGGTTTATTGAAGATACAGAGTTAAGCAAAGTGGGATTAGTATCCCCGCCGCAACAAGAATTAATACTAGAACTCGAAAAAACCCAACACGATTTTTGGAACGTTGCACGCTCAAGTGCGAACTTTTTGAACATGCTTATAAAGATTTCGGGCTCAAAAAACGTTGTGGAAGTTGGAACTTCAAACGGGTATTCAGGAATTTGGATTGGCAAAGCACTTAAAGCGACAGGCGGAAAACTTACCACAATTGAATACTACGAAAAAAGAATTGTACTTGCCCAAGAAAATTTCAAAACATGCGAAGTTGACGATATCATAACAATCAAACAAGGTTCCGCAACAGAAGTATTAGAAGAACTTTGTTCTCAGGACGATTTTGAGATTGATTTTGCTTTTATTGACGCAAACAAAGGCGAATACGTAAAATATTTTGATTTAATCAACCCAAAACTAAAAAAGGGCGCAATAATTGCCGCCGACAACATAACCTCGCACCCTGAAAAAGTTGCGACTTTTGTAGACAAAATTAAAGCAGACCCTAATTATCAAGTAGAAATCCTTGATTTACCTGCGGGGATGTTGATTGGGTATAGAATTTAATCTATTTTAAATACATCATAACCCAATATTGTGTTTGTATTTTTCTTTGCATCAATAATTTTAGGCAAAACGACTGATACATAATCATCGGCTTCTTTTGAAGTTACTATTTTAGCTTTTTCTATAAGTTCTTTCAACTGCTTTGCAATTGGAACATTTTTTACAAAAAATTCCGATTGAACCTGGAAAGCTTCAGCGCCTGTAACATAAACATCTTTTACACCACCAAAGTAGGCTTTTCCTTCGTCATCAAGATGTTTACCCATCTCATAATGTTTCTTAGCGATTGAGGTAATCTTGTGGTCAGCAGCTAAGTCACTTATAGAATAAAAATCTACATTTAATTGTCTTGCAACTTTCTTTAACCTAGCAAATGTTTCTACATCTGTTTTTATTGCAGTAAAGCTCTGTTTTTTATTATTTTGATTCGTCGTATTAATCGGTGAAATTCTCATATTACCCTCTCCTCATTTTTTATACTACAAGTCTAACACAAACTTTATAAAAACTTAATTTTCTAATTACTTTTGGCACTAGAATTTATTTTTCTTTTGGTTTAAAATGTGTTGGAAATAGGGAATTAAAATGAAACATTCAAAATATTCAGCCGTAATAATTGGTGGCGGCATAGCCGGACTATACGCAGCTTTGAAAATCGCACAACAAAGCGAACTTTGTGATGGCTTGCTTTTGATTACAAAATCCAAGCTCGGCGAAAGCAACTCAAGATACGCACAAGGCGGAATCGTTGCAGTGTTGGAAGACAACAAAAAAGATTCAACAAGCTTGCACATCAGCGACACGCTAAAAGCAGGCGCTGGGTTAAGCGATTTCAACGTAACTAAATTCATCTCTGAAAATTCAGATGAAGTCATAAAAGATTTATTATCATTGGGCGTCGAGTTTGACAAAAACGACAACAATGATTTCTTCCTTACCCTCGAAGCAGCTCACAGTGTAAACAGGATTTTGCACTCAGGCGGAG
>Ga0302215_10002005_pt1 | contig 14191 bp, 16 predicted proteins | sample II_Fen_N3_1_FD_194580 | JGI IMG/M metagenome (GOLD analysis project Ga0302215, IMG submission 194580) | Peat permafrost microbial communities from Stordalen Mire near Abisko, Sweden - II_Fen_N3_1 | ecosystem: Environmental > Terrestrial > Soil > Wetlands > Permafrost | place: Sweden: Abisko...
AGTCCCACCTTCGCCTTGAACTCCGGCGGGTGGACTTTGCGCTTTTTCGTTTCACTCATGATTGGCCCCATTTCTTCCACAGTGTCTTGCTTAAACTGGTGTCTGGAATATGGGGTCCACTTTAGTTTTTCCCCGGCTGAGACAAGGGCCAATTTGGCCGGTTTTGTCTCACCGGTGAGACTTGAATGAGGTGTTACCAAGCTGGAATTTTCCAAATCCGTGTTATTTTTTGGACTTAGATGAGGTGTTACAGGAGATCTCATGCCGAAATCCCCAATTCGGGAGCGGAGGCAGCGCCTGCGGCGAGCGGACTATCGCAAGCTCTGTCCACTGCCGCAGGCGCCGGAGCTGGGCGGCAAGAACACGCCGCAGGGTTCGGGCAGGCAATCACATTGCGGCATGGAATCGTCAAGCGGGTGCGCTCTGGAAAGAGCGTGTCGAGCACCCAGCATTCAGGCCCGCCCGGAATCGTCCAAGGACGCACGATCTGGGCGCAATAGACGATCAGACCGCGCTTGGCAAGGACGTAGGCACTTTCGAGCACTTCGCCACGCTGTGCGGCTTCGTAGCAGGCTTGAGCGTGTAGGGCATGGGTGTAGTCGGGTTCAAGCGCCCGAGGTGTATGGGCGGTCATGCTGCCACCCCGCTACGATTCGACACCACAACAGGGAAACCGAACATGAACACAACAAAACTTGCCGACGAAATTGCCCGATTAACGATTTTTTGGATCGTGCTTGAACTGGGCGCACTGCTGATAGGGCTGTGGCTGATGTACGTGGTCATCAAGGCCGCGATCAGGGACGGAATCAAGGAATCCGGCATTGTCGAAACGATGCGGTACAGGCCGCGACCGCCCGCACCTACTGAAAAGAGCTTGCCGGACTTCCGGGCGGATTGAGGGCTGGCGGCGATCATGCTGCACTCCCCAACTTAGGGATATGCCCATAACCGTAAGCAACCATGACACTGACAGAGCGACGAAGAAACGAGGGGCAGCAGCCACCCACGTTAATTTCGAAATCATGCTTTTTGCACATCCAGCGCTTAGAAAATCCCGGACGCTCATCACCAACAATGTCGAGCTGGGTGCAGTGTCGGCAGCTATCCCTATCTTGGGGAGGCTCGTAACCAACTGCGGAATGCTTGGCTACGAGTCTCATGCTGCACTCCCTGCAGAAACCCGAACATAGCCGCAGCAAACAGCATGCGACGTACGATTACCACCCTTGAAAGCAAAGCAGCGACCACCAGGCAAAAGCTCTGTAATGGTGACAAAACCACGCGGAGAATACTCGTGTTCCACCTGGTCGCCGACTGCCAGGGGGTGGCCAAAAGCATCAAGGTGTGCTGGCGCTGGTGCTGGTGCTGATGCTGATGCTGATGCTGGTGCTGATGCTGATGCTGATGCTGATGCTGATGCTGATGCTGATGCTGATGCCACGCGGACAACCACGCAGCAGAAATTGGTTTTATCGCCGTGGGCAAAGCGCCCGCCAGGAAGAAGCGCAGTGATGACCTCGACAGGCATCCAGTCAGAGAACTGAACGGTATCGCCGACTTGAAGGGCGTTGCCCAGGGCGTCAATGTGTAAGGTGCCAACCCCGCAGCCCGCAGAGGGCGTAACTGCCATCACGCCATCGGCGTTAGTGGCTGGGGGGCGGCAAGGGGAAATTGTAGAGGTTTGGTGCATGGCAGTGCTCCTAAGTTGATAAATCGTTAACTGACAGTTAACAACTTGTACGTTAAGGGGCCATTAGCCTTATGACAAAACTTTTGTGATAGAAACCAACCAAAGTTAAGGGGCTATTTACATGCAATCAACAATGGATTTATTTGAAAAAGCGCTACAAGTGCAGCACGCCGCAGCATGGGCACGAGATATGAACATCACGCGAGCAGCACTTTCCATGGCAAAGCGCAACAAGCGACTAAGCCCTGTACTTGCTGGAAACTTTGCTATGAAATTAGGAGAAAATCCAGAACACTGGATTGCAGTCGCGGCCCTTGAAGCAGAGCCGGAGAGTGAGTTGCTAACACGATTGTTAGCAAATGCCAATAATTGGCGGAAGCGGTGAGATTCGAACTCACGGAGGACTCACATCCTCGGCAGTTTTCAAGACTGCTGCATTCAACCGCTCTGCCACGCTTCCAAGCCCGCTAGTTTAACCGCAGGGCAGGCGGGCGACGGCGGCGGGCTGGAAAAAAATCAGGCTCTTTGCCTCTGCCGGGGCGCTTTGGCGGGCGCGACAAGCGCGTTTTAGCTGAGCCGGGTACAATGGTGGGTTCGGTAACGCATCAGCGTTTTTCATTGAAGTCTTCTAGATCCGGCTTCTTTCTCAAATGCGGCGCTTCCAAGAGCCCGAATTCACAGCGCTTTGCCAGTGCTTTCAAGGCCCACACAGCCTTGATCCGTCTTTGCACTGTTCCCTTTTCTAGCGAGCACTTTCTCCAACGGTGCCCACTGATGGCTCGATTCCAAGAACCGAATACCCGTTGGCCTGCTCGCAGGCTGCTTACCTTTTGCCTTTATCAAGCCGGGAAACATACCCGGCCCGACTCTCTTATGACTATCAATACCAACCAGCTGTCCGTAGGCAAGTACCTTGTCTCGCCACTGGCAAAAATCCAGGGCGAAGGCCGCTTTGCCGCTTCCGTCTCCATCCGTTCCGGCCAGGGCAGCGCCACCCACGACCGCGTGTTGCGCTTCCACGACATCTTTGAAACGGCTGCCGCTGCCGTACATTACGCTACCGAACACGCACTGGGCTGGATTGCCGAACGCTCCCAGCCCGCCTGCGCCTGACGCACTGCCAGCCTGTCCAGGCTGGCTTTTACAAAAATTTCACCAAATAGTTTTCAATTCTCAGGAGTTATCGACACATGGCCAAAGAAGAACTTATTGAAATGCATGGACTGGTTGACGAGGTCTTGCCCGATTCGCGCTTTCGCGTGACGCTGGACAACGGCCACAAACTGGTCGCTTACACCTCGGGCAAGATGCGCAAAAACCACATCCGCATTCTGGCGGGCGATCAGGTTTCGCTGGAACTCTCGCCTTACGACCTGAGCAAAGGCCGCATCACTTTCCGCCACATTGCTGGCCGTGGCCCCGGCCCAGCGCCGCGCCAAAACCGCTAAATCGCGCCAGAACAATGGCAGGCTGCCACGCAGCCCGCCATTCATAGCGTTAAAAAACGCTCAGTCTTCCAGCAGCGACAGGTCGCGCACCGCGCCCTTGTCCGCCGACATCACCAGCTTGGCGTAAGCCTTCAGCGCCGCCGACACCTTGCGCTTGCGCGGCAGTGCGGGTTTCCAGCCCAGCGCGTCCTGCTCGGCGCGGCGCTTGGCCAGTTCTTCATCGGACACCAGCACGTTGATCGAGCGGTTCGGAATGTCGATGCGGATGCGGTCGCCGTTGCGCACCAGGCCAATCGCACCGCCCGCTGCCGCTTCCGGCGAAGCGTGGCCAATCGACAGGCCCGACGTGCCGCCGGAAAAGCGACCGTCGGTCAGCAGCGCGCAGGCTTTGCCCAGTCCCTTGGACTTGATGTAAGACGTGGGGTAGAGCATTTCCTGCATGCCGGGGCCGCCTTTCGGGCCTTCGTAGCGCACGATGACGATATCGCCCGCCTTGACCTGATCGGCCAGGATGTTCGCCACGGCCTCGTCCTGCGACTCGGTGACGTGGGCCGGGCCTTCAAACACCATCAGCTCGTCATCGACACCGGCGGTTTTCACCACGCAGCCGTTCAGCGCGATGTTGCCGACCAGCACGGCCAAGCCGCCTTCTTGCGAGAACGCATGGTCGCCGGAGCGGATGCAGCCTTCGGCGCGATCCGTGTCCAGACTCGGCCAGCGTGCGGCCTGGCTGAACGCCACCTGCGTGGGCACGCCGCCGGGGCCAGCCATGTAAAAGGTTTTCACCGCGTCGGATGGGTTGCGCATGATGTCCCACTGGTCCAGCGCGTCCTTCATCGTTGGCGCGTGGACGGTGGGCACGTCGGTGTGCAGCTTGCCTGCGCGATCCAGCTCGCCGAGGATGGCCATGATGCCGCCTGCGCGATGCACGTCTTCGATGTGGTATTTGTTGGTGTTGGGCGCGACCTTGCACAGCTGTGGCACCACTTTTGAAAGGCGGTCGATGTCTGCCAGCGTGAAGTCGATTTCGGCCTCTTGCGCAATTGCCAGCAGGTGCAGGATGGTGTTGGTCGAGCCGCCCATCGCAATGTCCAGCGTGATGGCGTTTTCAAACGCCTTGAAGCCGATGGCGCGCGGCAGCACCGTGGCGTCGTCCTGCTCGTAGTAGCGCTGGCACAGCTCGACGGCGACACGACCGGCGCGCTTGAACAGCGCCTCGCGGTCGGCGTGGGTGGCCACCACCGTGCCATTGCCCGGCAGCGACAGGCCCAGCGCCTCGGTCAGGCAATTCATCGAATTGGCGGTGAACATGCCCGAGCACGAACCGCAGGTCGGACAGGCCGAGCGCTCGACCTCGGCCACGTCGGCATCGCTGACCTTGTCGTCGGCGGCCATCACCATCGCGTCGATCAGGTCGAGCTTTTTGAACTCCATCGTGTGCGTGGTCGGATTGAGCAGCTTGACCTTGCCCGCTTCCATCGGCCCGCCGGAGATAAACACCACGGGGATGTTCAGGCGCATCGCGGCCATTAGCATGCCGGGGGTGATCTTGTCGCAGTTGGAAATGCAGACCATCGCGTCGGCGCAATGCGCGTTGACCATGAACTCGACCGAGTCGGCAATCAGGTCGCGGCTGGGCAGCGAGTACAGCATGCCGTCGTGGCCCATGGCGATGCCGTCATCGACGGCGATGGTGTTGAATTCCTTGGCGACGCCGCCCGCCGCTTCGATCTCGCGGGCGACGAGCTGGCCCAGGTCTTTGAGGTGAACGTGGCCGGGCACGAACTGCGTGAAGGAGTTGACGACGGCAATGATGGGCTTGTCAAAGTCGCCGTCTTTCATGCCGGTGGCACGCCAGAGCGAGCGCGCACCGGCCATGTTGCGGCCAGCAGTGGAAGTCTTGGAGCGGTAAACAGGCATGGGAAACCCTCTTGGTAGGTGCTGGAAAAGGTGGGGAAGTGCGCAGCCGCTGGGGGCTGGGCGGAACTGGCAATTATCGTTCAGGGCGCCAGCGCGGCGGCCTGCGGGCGGGCTTGTCACTTGACGCGGGATGGCTGTTGTTTGTACAATTTTCTGTACAAACCAAGGAGAAAACGGATGGATGCCATTTCATATTCTGCTGCCCGTGCGCAGCTTGCCACGACGATGGACAGGGTTTGCAACGATCACGCGCCCTTGATCATCACGCGCAGCGGCCAGCAGTCGGTGGTGATGCTGTCGCTGGAAGACTTTTTGGCGCTGGAGGAAACGGCTTATTTGCTGCGCAGCCCGGCCAATGCCAAAAGACTGCTGTCGGCCATTGAACAGCTCAATGCAGGCGCGGGCACCGAGCGAAAGTTGATGGAATGAAAATAACCTTCGCCGATGCTGCTTGGGAAGATTATTTGTATTGGCAGCAAAATGACCGGAAAATGCTGGAGAGAATCAATAAGCTGATTAAAGAGGTTCAGCGCGAACCGTTTGCGGGGATTGGTAAGCCGGAGCCGTTAAAACATGCGCTGGCGGGATTCTGGTCGCGCCGGATTACGGATGAACACCGGATGGTTTATGCGGTGAATCATGATTCGTTGCTGATTGCGCAGCTTCGGTATCATTATTGAGGTTAAATAAATAGTCTATTTTATTAGACAAATAACTTCGGTGCAAGGTTTTCTGGGTTGGGTAATTGCTTGGTTGTAATATTTGAACCGGCTGAGATGCTTTATGGTGCATTCGGTTTTATTGATGTTTGCTATTTATATTTCAATTCAATGAATTTTAAGATAAGTTTACCATCTTGATAATCAACTCCGGCATGCTTAATGGTCATACGGTATCCACCCATACTTACATCTGAAATTTCAAGATTTGATTCCGATTCGGATATGAAATTTGATATTTCACATAATGAAATATCATTGGATTGCCTTTTTATCGGACTTAAAACTTTTGCAAGTTCGATGCCTTTGCACCATACAAAAATAGATTTCTGATTTTTCATGACTTGTACTAAAATTTAATAAGTTAACAGGGGTGGTTAACAACTTTTGAATCCGTTTTTTCAAAACCGGAAAATTATGAGTTTTCACTGTCGAAAAGTTTTTTTCTTCCTTTTATGAAAAAAGTAACAGTCAGCATTGTTATTAACATAGCGATAGAGAAGAATAGGAATTCTGGAAAAAGTTGATTACTTGTTTCTACTTTGATAGATGCTTCCATGCCAAATGAAAAGCCAATTACTAAGATGATTAAAGATCTTATCAGTCCAAGTAGTTCTTTTTGTCTATTGTGTAATTTTGCTATCAGCAGCAGTGCTGGGAATATTATTCCAAATACTCCGAATCCAACTACTGTTATTATAAGCGGTGCTCTGCCGGATGGCACATATGGGTCGAGTATTGCTATATATGAATCATTTAATAAAATAATCAAAGAAAGTGTTATGAATAAATATAGAGTTATATTTGATTTTGGTTTTAAAAATAGAGTTGTTTTGGTGATTAATTTTTTCATTTTAATTAAATTTAAAAAATGTTTTTTGAATTGCGATGGGATTTGCTCTGCTTGTTGAGTTCACTTCTGTAGGTTGTGAACATCTTGCGGGTTGATTGGTGTAATTAGAATGCCACCTAAGGCTTTGCTGATTTTATTTTTTCATTTCTTTAATTTTTGAAGTAAGGGATTCTGGTAATTTTGTGTCAAACAATTCAGAAGTCATCTCTATGATGCTGTGAACAGTTATTACACTTGAATCTATTTGATTTTCTACATTGTCACGAAGTTGAATGAGAGTGTCTCGCTCTTCTTTTGTTTTTGCTGTTGCAATTTGCTCGCTGATTTTTGAATACAATTTAAGATTGTCTTTTGATGCTGTGTCGTGAGTTTCCATTACCTTGATCAATTGACGTAAATAAATATTTTTATCATCATTTGTAATGGTGTAATTTTTGGTTGTTGTTACTTTATTTTGTAAGGTTTGGTTGATGTCAATGCTGTTATTTGTTGAGTCGCTTGCTGTGCTGGATTCTTTGGTGCTGACACTTTGATATTTTTCATATTTCTCATTTATTATTGTCGATAATTTGTAGTCGTATCTTACATTGATGGCAAAAGAAATAAAAATTTGAAGTGTGATCATTAATAAAATTAATGTTTTATTCTTTTTTATTTCTTCTGTCGTGTTTTTGAATACTTTTTGCGAGATATTTTTTATTTCCATGATTTTGTATAGATGCGTTTAAATTTTAGACGGCTAAATGCTACCAAAATTTTCAATCTAAAACACTAGCAAAAAGAAATTTTTCTGATAGAACAACAATTTGTAGATCAGTAATTCGTTGAGGAAAACTAAAAATTGAGCTGATGAAACCTCACCCGCTCAACCTCCCCAGCTTGTGCGCCAGCTTCAGCGCCGAGCTTTTCAAAAATATTGGCCTAATAAAAACCTTGCCGGGCACGGTGGGAACTACGTTCACCTATCCGCCCCAAGGATTCAAAACCCCCACCCGGATATGCGCAAAATCCTGCACATTGCGCGTCACCACGGTAAACCCATGCTCGATAGCGGTGGCGGCAATCATCGCGTCTCGCTCCGAGCGGGGGTCTGGAATATGCAGCGCGGCGCACACCGGCGCGGTATTTTCGGTAAACGGCAAAATCCGGCCCGCAAAAGCGGCGCGCACGCCCGTCAGCCAACTGCGCAGCGCACTGCCTTGCGGCGGCGTGCGGCGCTCCAGCGCCTGAACGCCCATTTCCAGCTCCAGCACGGTGATGGCCGAGAGAAAAAGTCGGCTGCCCGGCTGCGCTGCCGCCCAGGCGCGCACTTCTGGCGATTGCCGGGGCTTGCCATGCCGCAGTTCAGAAATCACGTTGGTGTCGAGAATAAACATGGGCAACCCGCTCACTCGAACGAAGCCGCACGGCTCTGCATCGTCAGCCGGGGCGGCTCGAACTCGATGCCATCGCCGCCCGCAATGCCGTCCATCAGATCGAGCAGGCTGGGTTCGCCCTGGCCCGCCATGCGGTAATAGTCGTCAATCGTGAGCAGCGCAAAAGCAGGCCGCCCGCGATCTGTGATGAACACCGGCCCCGCGCTCGCCGCCCGCTTAGCCGCCGACACGTCGCGGGTGAAATCCCGGCTGGAAAAGGTATGAATTTGCATGACAGCTCCTTCAGAAAAATTAATGTTTGTATGTTATGACAACCGTGGCGCTCCAGCAAGGAGTCACCCACTCAACCGCCCCAGCTTGTGCGCCAGCTCCACCGCCGAACTGACCCCCATCTTTTCAAAAATATTCGCCCGGTGAAACTCCACCGTGCGCGGGGTGATGCCCAGATGGTCGGCGATGTTCTTGTTGTAATGGCCGCGAATCAGCTCGTCGAGCACCTGGCGCTCGCGCGGGCTCAGGCTGCTCAGGGCCAGTTTCAGGCGGCGCGTTTCCTCGTCGGCGTGTCCGGCGGCGCTGGCGGCGGCCAGGGCTTGGGCGACGCGGTCCACCAGCTCGTTGTCCTGAAACGGCTTTTCCAGAAAATCCCACGCGCCGTTTTTTACCGCCGCCACCGCCGTTCCCACGTCGCCGTGGCCGGTTAAAAATAGCACCGGCCACGGGCAGTCCAGCGTTTTCAATTGCTCGAACGTCACCAGCCCCGACAGCGGCGCCATGCGGATGTCCAGCAGCACCACGGCGTGGCCCCAGTCGGCTTGCAGCGCCTTGGCGTTGTCCAGAAACGGCCCGCCACCGTCCCAGGTCGCCGCCTGGTAGCCGCGTGAGTCAAACAGCCAGGCCAGGCCGTCGCGAATGTCGGGGTCGTCGTCAACGATGTGAATGGCGGCGCGGTGCATGGCGTTCCTTGGGCGATGTGGGGGCGGCGGGGGCCGTGGGTGAATCGGGCGGCGCGGGGGCGTGGGTCGGCGCAGCGGGCGGCTTTGAGTGGGCGGGCCTTGCTGCGGCTGGCTTGGCGGGCGGCGCAGGTGCGGGCAACTCCGGCGGCGCTTCGGCCAGCGGCAGCCAGACGGTAAAGCGTGCCCCGCCCAGCGCCTCGTCGTGGCCGACTTCAATGCGGCCATGATGCGCTTCGGCGATGGAGCGGCAAATCGCCAGCCCCATGCCCATGCCGCCGTCTTTGTGGCTGACAAAGGCGTTGAAAATCTCGGCTCGGTCTTCCTCGCGCACGCCGGGGCCGGAGTCGGCCACCGTCAGCACGGCTAGGCGGCTGGCCGGGTCGGTTTCGACTTCGACGCGCACTTGCGGCGCTCGTCCGCCTTGCGCGGCCCAGTCGAGCGCGTTGCCGCTCAGGTTGCTGACGAGGTGTTCCAGCAGCAGCGCGTCGGCTTCTATCCAGACGGCTTGGGGCGGCAGTGCCAGCGTGAGCGGGCGGTCGGGCGCTTCCGTGCTGCTAGAGGACACGCGGCGCAGCAGCGCGGCCAGGTCCAGCCGCTGGCGCGAAATCTCGCGCCGCCGCGCAAAGGCGTTGACATGCCGGATGATGCCGCCGGCGCGCTCGGCCAGCTTGGCCATGCGCGCCACGACCGGCTCCATTTCCGGCAGGCTGATGCTGCCGCCGCGCAGCCGGTTCAGCAGCCCGGCGGCAAAGCTGCTCAGCGCGCCGAGCGGCTGGTTCAGCTCGTGCGCCAGCGTCGAGGCGACTTCGCCGACGGCCACCAGCCGCCCGGAGGCTTCGAGCTTTTCCTGCTGGCGCGCGGCCATGCGCCGGGCGCGTTTTCGTTCGCTGATGTCGAGCACTGAACTCATCCAGCCGAGCTGCTCGCCGCTGGCTGCGTTGAGCGGGGCTTCGTGAATCAGCACGTCGATCAGGTGGCCGTCCTTGTGCTGGAACTGCGCTTCGACGCCCTTGCCGCTGGTGCCGTGGGCCATGATGTGTTGGTTGATCAGCGTCAGCTCGTCGGTTTGGTCTGGCGGCCAGTAGGGCAGCGGTGCGCTGCAGCCGAGCAGCTCGGCGGCGCGGTAGCCGACCATGCGGCAAAAGGCTTCGTTGACGTAGAGGATTTTTCCGCGCTTGTCCCAGGCGCGCAGGCCGATGGTGACGGAGTTTTCCATCGCCGTGCGCAGTGCCACTTCGGCCTGCAGCAGCGCCTGCACCTGCTGGCGTTTGACAAAGTCGCGGCGCAGCGCGTACAGGCTGACCAGCATGCCGCCCAGAAACACCAGCGCGACTAAAAGAAACATGCGCGGCACGGTGGCGGGCTGCACGCCCATTTGCACCACTTCGAGAAACAGCTCGGTGCCGGGCAGGTTGAGCGAGGCGCGGTAGGCGTCGGCGGGCGTCGGCGCGAGCGGGTTGACGCTGACGCCCATTTCGTCGGCCACCAGATGCACGGCGTGCTGGCGCTGGAACCAGGCGGGCACCATGCTTTGCGCGGCCTGGTTCATCGCCAGCGCGGCTAGGTAGTTGCCAGCAAATTTCCCGCGCTCAAAGAAAGGCACGGCGAGCCAGACCACGTCGCCGAGCTGACCGTCGGCGCGGCGCATCGGCCCGGCGTAGGCGGCGCGGCGCAGGCCACGGGTGGTGTCTTGCATGATGGCCAGCAGCTGGGCGTTGGCCGGATGGGCGGCGCCGTCGAGCGGCCAGCGCGGCGGCGCGGCGCGCTGGTCTTGCGGCTGGGCGGCGGCGGGCAGCCAGCCGTGCGACAGCACCACGCCGGGCGCGCGCCACAGCAGGCCGCCTTGCACGCTGGGCTGGCCTGCGCTCACGTCGCCCAGCACCGACTGGCGCGCCAGCACGGTCAAGTCGTCTTCGAGGCGGCGAAAGTTGAACTGCGCGCTTTGCTCCAGCCACTGGGCGTCGGCGGCGCGCTGGCGCTGGTCTTCTTCGGACTCAAAGCTGTTGAGGTAGAGCACCAGCATGACGACCGCGCCGATCAGCAGCACCAGCAGCCCAAGCAGCGACAGCAAGGCCATCCGGTTGCGACTGGCGTGGTGCGGCGTGGACTGTTGCAGCAGCGCAAAGTCAAACGAAGGCTCGGCGGCAGAAGTGGTTTTGAGGGGCACTGGGTGAGGGCGGTGGGGTTGAGGCCGTCCCCGGATAATAGCCAGCATGTTGCCCGCTGCGCCGCCTTTTTTGACTGACAGGACTGTGACTGGCCGCCGCCGCTGGCTCGGCTGGCTGGCCGCGTCGGCGCTGGCCGCCGCGCCGGTCAGGGCGCAGCGCGCTGGCGGCCTGAGCCTGCGCTTTTCGCACGTCGTGGCCGACGAAACGCCCAAGGGGCTGGCGGTGCTGCGCTTCAAGGCGCTGGCCGAGCAGCGTTCGGGCGGGCGCATTCAGGTGCAGGTCTATCCCGGCGGCCAGCTTTACGGCGACCACAACGAAATCGCCGCGCTGCAGCTCGGCGCGGTGGAAATGCTGGCGCCGTCGCTGTCCAAGTTCGGGCGCATCGGCTTTCCCGAGTTCGAGCTGTTTGATCTGCCGTTTTTGTTTGAGCGCGTCGCCGATGTGCGGCGCGTCATGCAGGGGCCGCTGGGCCAGCGCCTGCTCAAAAGCCTGAGCCGCCACGGCATGACCGGGCTGGGCTGCTTTGACAACGGCTTCAAGCAGATGAGCGCGAACCGCCCGCTGCTGGCGCCCGCCGATTTTGTCGGCCTGCGCATGCGGATTCAGGCTTCCCAAGTGATTGCTGCGCAGATGCGTGCGCTGGGTGCCCAGCCGGTCAGCCTGCCGTTCAGCGAAACCCGGCAGGCGCTGGCCACTGGCGTGGTCGATGGCACGGAAAACCCGCTTTCCAATTTCTGGACCCAAGGCATTCACGAGGTGCAAAGCGATTTGAGCCTGACCGAGCACGGTTATTTGGGCTACGCAGTGGTGGTGAATCCGCGCTTCTGGCTCAGTCTGGCGCCCGCTGACCGGGACTTGCTGGCGCAGGCGCTGGCCGAGGCACTGGCCTACGGCAACCAGATCGCCGACGCGCAAAACGCCCAGGCGCTGGCGGCGCTGCGCCGCGACGGCCACACCCGCATTCACGCGCTCAGTCCGCTGCAGCGCAGCCGCCTGCGTCAGGCGGTCGAGCCGGTTCATCAGGCACTGGCCCAGCGCCTCGGCCAGCCTTGGATGGCGGCGCTGCGCGACGCGCTGAAGCAGGCGGTCTCGGGTTAACCGAACTGTTGAACGCCACAGTTACAGATTGCCGGGTGCGCCGATAAGCTTGGCTTGAACCTGACCGGCTGGCTGCATGCGGCCCTCCGGTCTTTCCGTGTTCTTTCCTGAAAGCCTGTCATGACACCCATTCGCACCGGATCACCCTTGACGCTGGCCGCCTTGCTGCTGGCTGGCGCCCTGAATCTGACCTTGTCCTTTCCCGCGCTGGCGCAGTTGCGCATCGGCCAGCCCTCGGGCTTTAGCGGCGCTGCCGCCGCCGGGGTCAAGGAAAACGCTGACGGGGCCGCGCTTTACTTTGACGCGCTCAACGCACGCGGCGGCATCAACGGGCAAAAAGTCGAACTCGTCTCGGTCGATGACAAGTTTGACCCCAAGCTCACCGCCGAACTGGCGCGCCAGCTCATCACCGAGCAGCATGTGCTGGCGCTGTTTTTGAACCGGGGCACGCCGCATGCGCAGGCGCTGCTGCCGCTGCTGGCGCAGTACCAGGTGCCGCTGGTCGGCCCCAGCAGCGGCGCCATTGCGCTGCACAAGCCGGTCAATCCGTGGGTGTTCAACGTGCGCGCCACCTACCAGCACGAAGCGGCTGCCGCGATTGAGCATCTGGCGCGCATGGGCATGACCCAGGTCGCCGTGCTGCAGACCGACGACACGTTCGGCGCCGACGGCGTGGCGGGTGCCCAGCGCGGCTTTGCCAAACTGGGCCAGAAACCGCTGCTGCTGGAAAAATTTCCCCGCGACAAGCCCGACTTCAGCGCCATCGCGCCCCGCGTCGCCAAAAGTGAGGCCAGAGCGGTGTTAATCATCGGCTCGGCGACCAACACTGCCGACGCCGTCGCCGCGCTGCGCGCCGCAGGCTCACGCGCCAAAATGGTCACGCTGTCGAACAACGCCTCGGCTGGCTTCATCAAGCTGCTCGGCGACAACGCCAGGGGCGTGATCGTCACGCAGGTCTTTCCGAACGAGCGCGGCATCAGCTACCCGCTGGTCAAGGAAGCGCAGGAACTGGCCAAAGCCAAAGGTCTGAGCGGCGTGACACCGGCGATGCTCGAAGGCTTTGCCGCCGCCAAGGTTCTGGCCGAAGGCCTGCGCCGCGCGGGCGCCAAACCGACGGGCGCCAGCCTGCGCGACGCGCTGGAAGGCATGCAGGACTTCAACCTGGGCGGGCTCTCGCTTAGTTACAGCGCGGCCAGCCACAGCGGGCTCGACTTTGCCGACATCGCCATCATTGACGCCACAGGCAAATTTATGCGCTGATCTGGTCAAGCCTCACAATGACTGTCCCTGACTTGGGGGATGCAGATGGCCTCCGAGTGTTGTTCACTTATCTATGAGGTTTTGACCATCTATGGCAGCTACTCACCCCACGATCAGCGTCATTGATCTGACTTCGCAACTGGGGGCTTACGCCCTCGGCCAGCTCGGCGGCAAGAACCCGTCGAGTCACGGATTTTGGCCGCAGATAGATTTGGCCGCAGGCGCGTTGGCCCCGAAGATCGACTGGTATCGCCCCTACAGTGCCAAAGATTGGGTGCAGCCCCTGGCCGAGTCGGTGGCGGTGGTGCTGGTCGTCGGGCCGGGTTCTCTGGACTTGTTGCGTACCACTTTGCAGCGTCTGGCGGAGGTTGCCAGCGTGCCTGCGGCGATCTGGATTTACCTGACGCCCAGCGCCCTGATGGAGTCGTATTTCCTCAACGCCTCTACCCCGAAAGAGCTGGGTCACGCGCTGGTTTATCGCCTTCCCGACAGCAGTCCTCAGACCTTTTGGTTTGTCTTTATGGAGCAGCTCGGCAAGCTCAGTTCCAGCATCGCCTCGATTCAATCGAGTGAAAATCCTATAACAACCTGAGTTTTGGATAAGCAGCGATCAGCGACCACGGAATGGCAACAGGTTTTCGATGAAAAATAGCGGCAAACCGATCCCTATGGAGGTGCCCCGTCATGGATAAAGCCACAGAGC
>Ga0302215_10002007_pt1 | contig 14185 bp, 13 predicted proteins | sample II_Fen_N3_1_FD_194580 | JGI IMG/M metagenome (GOLD analysis project Ga0302215, IMG submission 194580) | Peat permafrost microbial communities from Stordalen Mire near Abisko, Sweden - II_Fen_N3_1 | ecosystem: Environmental > Terrestrial > Soil > Wetlands > Permafrost | place: Sweden: Abisko...
ATTTTTTTTACTTTAGAAATATCTGCACCATTATCTAAAACGTGAGTAGCAAAACTATGTCTTAGAATATGAGGACTTGTTTTTTTCTTCGAAGTTACAAGACTAAGGTACTTATTAACTACTACATAAACAAATTTTTCCGTCAGTTTTTTACCTTTCTTATTGACAAAGAAATACGATTTAAATTCTTCCTGAGGTTTTCTGATCTGTAGATAATCTAAAAGTAGATTTGCCAAATCTTTTGATATAGGAATATATCTTTCTTTATTTCCCTTACCTAAGATTTTTAATTGTTGAACTTCTAAGTTTACACTTTCAAATATTAAGCCACAAAGCTCCGCCTTACGAATTCCAGTTTGGTATAAAACCTCAACAATGCAGCGATCTAAAATATTGTCAACTTTATCCATTACATCGTTTTGAAGCACCTCCATTTCTTCCTGAGACATCGGAATCTGCTTCTCTGCATAAAATTTCAATGAACTAATTGTTTCTAAAGGAGAAATTTCAATCTCCCCCAATCTTAATAGGAAAAGATAAAAACTACGAAGTGAAGAAAGTTTTCTGTTGATGGTTCTTTTTGAAATATCATTTTCGCTAAGTGAAACAATAAAATTTCTGATTACTTTTTTGTCAGCTTTTACAATATTTTCCGAACCTTCTGTTTTCAGATAAAAAGAATAGAAATCATCCAGATCCCTGCGGTAACTTGTAACGGTATGAGGCGAATACCTTTTTTCCAACTGTAGATAGTCTAAAAACTTCTCTCTCATAATGTATATATAAAACAAAAAATCACTTCTCAAATATAACTATTTAAGAAGTGATTTAGTATGTGTTTAAGAAAATTTCTTAAGCTTGTTCTTCCTTGCTTAATCCTCTTTGCTTATAAGCTGCTTTCAGCCTAGATTGTCTAAGGCTTACAGAAGGCTTAATGAAAGCTTGTCTAGATCTTAATTGACGAACTGTACCAGTTTTATCAAATTTTCTCTTGTATTTTTTTAGTGCTCTATCGATGGATTCACCATCTTTTACAGGTATTATTAACATAATTTACATCTCATTTTGGATTGCAAAAATATAACTTTTTTCTTGATTAGCAAATTATTTACAAGTAAAATTAACATTAATTCTAAAATTCACAAACGCGACTTTTAATATGAATTGAATTTAAACAAAATATTGTATCTTTGCTATTACTAAACATGGGGTTGACTGGTTTCGACAGCAAGATCAATGGGTAAGTAAGCATGCAGAGAACCGTAGTGCGATCTCTTTAATCCCTTGCTACAAACTTTTAACTGGCAACGAAGAGTTCGCTCTTGCAGCTTAATCCGAATAAAGTAAGATTCAAGCGCTTTCCCGAAGATAGTAAGGAAGCAAGATGTCTCACAAATGCTCTGTTCTGCGGCGTTTGATTCTGAGATATAGTAATGCAGAAATAAGGTTTTAGACGCTTCGGCTAAAACTCGAAAACCTCAGTAGATAAGCTGGAAGTTGGGTGTTTGCTCTCTGCCTCCAGTCGAAAACCAATAGTAAAATAAGCATGTAGAAATCTTATGTATTGCTTGTTTGGACGAGGGTTCGAATCCCTCCAACTCCACTTTTAAGACCAAAAAGGATTCAAAAATTTGAATCCTTTTTTTATTTATGCATACCACAACTTTTATCTCATCATAAAAAAGGCACAGTATATGCTAATAGTAAATCATAACACCCAAAAAAATTATTATTATTATGAGAAGTTTACTATGGTTAGTCGCAGTCATTTGTATTATCGTTTGGCTTTTAGGAATGCTGAATGTTGTGCCGGGAATTGGTACAAGTTCTTTAGTACATGTATTATTAGTAATTGCTATTATTGTAGTACTTTACAATATTATTAGTGGAAGAAAACCGCTTGATTAGAAAATCAAACTAAAACTATTTAAGAAAAAAAAGTCCGTCTCACAAATTGTGAAGACGGACTTTTTATTTTTCTAGAACCTTCTGACTAAAGAATTCTTATGGTAACCAATTCGTAGTATAGGTAAGTTTTAATTAACATTCTCCTTTTTTTTAAAGTTCAAAAAACTATACTGTAATCTAATATCTTCATTCTACAGAGATAACTGATAGCAATTGACGCACCGCCTGTCAATCGCAAACAATAAATAGTATTTTTTTCACGGATCAATAATAGCTTTTGAAGTGTAAGCATCGTTGCAATTTAAGAATCTCATCATTTTCGTTCTCTTTGAATATACTATAGAATTCCAAATTTTTTCATTTTAAAACAAATCAATATAATTTAAAATAATACTGCTGGAAAGTCATATGACTGCGCCAAAGCTTTTACCAAATTCATATCTCTTAAACATCTTCAATCATTTTTCTTTCTCAACAGAACCACTGCTTTCACTGAAGAAATACAACATAACATAAAAATTACGCTATAAACATTATATTTAAGTCTAATTTCTAAATCTATCACAAACGGAAATCTAACAGCTTCAATGAAACTAAGGAGAATAAAAAATTCACAAAATTTTAAAACATGTGAAGAATCAAGTTGAAAAACTAATTATAAAACTTAAACACAAATTTTCTGCTCATATCTCTATTGCAAAATATTAATTCGGATGAATAATAAGGTCTCAAAAGTTTAGTTTTGAAGCTAATTTTAATAAAAATTTAAACTAAAACATTTTGATATTTAAAAAATTAAAAAATCTCTCCTATATCCTACATTTAATTTAAATGATAAACACCTGAAAACGAAAATACTAAAGTTTGGAACAATAAAATAAGCACTATTGACCGACAAAAAAGACTAAAAAAATGTTTTATCGTAAAGAATTTTATATATTTGCACAATCTAACAATTAAAAAAATAATTTACTATGTCAGACATTGCATCAAGAGTAAAAGCTATCATCGCTGATAAGCTTGACGTTGAAGAAACAGAGGTAACTCCAGAGGCTAGCTTCACAAATGATTTAGGAGCTGACTCACTTGATACCGTTGAGTTAATCATGGAATTTGAAAAAGAATTTAACATTCAGATCCCTGATGACCAAGCTGAAAAAATTACTACTGTAGGGCACGCTATCGCTTACATTGAAGAAGTAGTGAATAAATAATATTCTTCAACAAAGAAAATTTACAAAGTTTATGGAATTAAAAAGAGTAGTTGTAACCGGTTTTGGCGCCTTAACACCCATCGGTAATAATGCGAATGAATACTGGGAAAGCCTTTTAAAAGGTGAGAGCGGAGCCGCTCCGACTACTCTTTTTGATGCCACAAACTTTAAAACTAGATTTGCGTGCGAAGTGAAAAACTTCGATCCATTGGATCATTTTGATAAAAAAGATGCCAAAAAGATGGATCGTAACACTCAACTTGGTATGGTAGCTGCCCGAGAGGCAGTTGCTCATTCAAGGATTATGGAAGACAATGTAGATAAACACAGAGTCGGAGTAATCTGGGGTTCAGGAATTGGCGGTTTAGAAACTTTTGAAACTGAGGTTTTAGGGTGGGCAAAGACAGACATTCCTAGATTCAACCCGTTTTTTATTCCTAAAATGATTGCGGACATTACACCGGGACATATTTCAATAGAATATGGTTTCCACGGTCCCAATTATACTACTGTTTCTGCTTGCGCTTCATCTGCAAATGCATTGATTGATTCTAAAATGCTGATCCAGCTAGGAAAAGCAGACGTTATTGTGTGCGGAGGCTCAGAAGCTGCCGTTACAGCAAGTGGCGTTGGTGGTTTCAATGCAATGATGGCACTTTCTACAAGAAATGAAGATCCGAAAACAGCTTCAAGACCTTTTGACAAAGACAGAGATGGTTTTGTATTGGGTGAAGGTGCAGGAGCGATCATTCTTGAAGAATATGAACACGCTGTAAAGCGCGGTGCAACGATATATGCAGAATTATTGGGTGGTGGTATGAGTGCAGATGCACATCACATGACAGCACCACATCCTGAAGGTTTGGGAGCTTATTTAGTAATGAAGAATTGCTTGGAAGATGCAGGATTAACTGCTGATGAAGTAGACCATATCAATATGCATGGTACCTCTACTCCATTAGGAGATCAGGCAGAATCTAGCGCAATTTCAAAATTATTTGGTCAGCATGCTTACGACATTCAGATTAATTCTACAAAATCAATGACAGGTCACCTTTTGGGTGCTGCCGGAGTTATTGAAGCTATTGCTGCTTTGGGAGCTATTATTCACGGTATTGTTCCTCCTACGATCAATCACTTTACGGATGATGAAAAAATCGACAGCCGATTAAATTTCACATTCAACAAAGCGGTGAAAAAAGATGTGAAAGTAGCTATGAGTAACACTTTCGGATTTGGTGGGCACAACGCTTGCGTTCTATTCAAGAAAATCTAATTATTACTGAATGGAGTTACAGAAATACTTTTCTAAATTCCTTCTCAAACAAAGAAAAAAAGTATTAACGGAAAGAGATTATTTCCTGAGCATAGAGCTTAATAAAATTTTAGGCACACCCGTTCAGAATATTAATTTTTACCGCGAAGCTTTTTCTATTAAAAGTTCTTCTAAAAATCAAGAAAGCAATTACGAAAGACTTGAGTTTTTGGGAGATTCTGTTTTGGGTACAATTGTTTCATGCCATTTGTTTAGCACTTATCCTAAAGGTAACGAAGGATATATGACGCAGATGAAATCTAAAATTGTAAATAGGAAGAATCTGAATAAATTAGGAGAAGATTTAAAACTTACCGATCTTTTACAAAAAAACAACAATTCTGCTGCTTTAGGAGAGAATATTTCAGGAAATCTCTTTGAGGCTTTAGTGGGAGCTGTATATCTTGATTTTCAATATGATACTTGCAAAAGAATTGTATTAGAGAGACTTTTGACGCCTTCAGAAATCAATAAGCTTGAAAATAAAATTGTGAGCTATAAAGGTCTTCTGTTAGAATGGAGTCAAAAGAAAAAACTCAACATCAAGTATGAAACCTGTGAAGAAATTCAGGTGAGCAAAAGCATCGTTTTCCGTTGTCATGTTTGGCTGAATGAAGAAAAGATTGCCAATGCAACCGAAACTTCCAAAAAGAAAGCTGAAGAAAAAGCAGCGCAAAGAGCATTTTATATTTTAAATAAAAAAGAAAATATACTTGGAAATCCAAAAACTGTATGATCTTGACGATATAGAATTTGAAGATATTACCATAGGTTTGGTAAGATTAGCCAAAAATATACCCGATCACGAGTTTTTTTTTAAAATAAACCAAAGTAACGATCTCAAATTTTCAAGAATTAAAGATCTTGTTTTTCACGGCGTTTACTACGATTATTATTTTCCGAGATTTGAAGCATACCACAAGTTTACAAAGACTTGCTTCACTTTTATTTCAAACAAATCTTCAGATAGTAAACAAAAAAAGTTACAAACTGAACTTTTTACAGAAGAAGAAAACATTAAATTTTTATTAAATAATCAGACAGAAGTAGAATATATTCTGCATAGTCCGGAACAATTCACTGATTTTTCCGTAATTTTGCTGCCTGAAAATCTTGTTTTTCCAATTCAAGATTACAATCTGAGTTCTGAAGAAGAACTATATCAAATAATACAGTATTATGAATAAGTATTTAAAGAAGACAAAAATTATTGCAACGCTTGGACCCGCTTCCTCTTCAAAGGAAGTAATGTTAGGATTGATGAAAGCTGGTGTTGACGTATTTAGAATAAATTTTTCACACGCAGATTACGACTTGGTTCGTACAAATATTCAGAGCATCAGAGAACTTAATAAGGAATACGGATATTCTGTCGGAATCTTAGCCGATTTACAGGGTCCGAAATTAAGAGTGGGTGTTGTAAAAGAAGGTTCATACCTTAATCCGGGTGATGTCTTGACATTTACCAACGAAAAAATTGAAGGAGATTCTACGAAAGTTTATATGACTTATCAGCAGTTTCCTCAGGATGTAAATGTTGGTGAAAGAATCCTGATTGATGACGGTAAATTAGTTTTAGAAGTTCTTGAAACGAATAAGATTGATACTGTAAGAGCTAAAACAATTCAGGGTGGGCCTTTGAGTTCTAAAAAAGGAGTAAATCTTCCTAACACCAATGTCTCTCTTCCTGCATTGACGGAGAAAGATATTTTAGATGCCAACTTTATGCTTGACATGGAGGTTGACTGGATCGCGCTTTCATTTGTACGTCATGCACAGGATATTATCGATTTGAAAGAATTGATGTCTAAACATCCTAAAGGTAAGTTGAAAACACCAATCATTGCTAAGATTGAAAAGCCTGAAGGTGTAAAAAATATCGAACAGATTCTATTAGAGTGTGATGCAATTATGGTTGCTCGTGGAGATCTTGGTGTAGAAGTTCCGATGGAAGAGGTTCCTGCTATTCAGAAAACTTTGGTTGAGAAAGCAAGATTTTATTCTAAGCCTGTAATTATCGCTACACAGATGATGGAAACGATGATCAACAGTTTGACACCAACAAGAGCTGAAGTAAATGACGTTGCCAATTCTGTATTGGATGGTGCTGATGCAGTGATGCTTTCAGGTGAAACTTCTGTAGGTAGATATCCTATTCAGGTTGTTGAAAATATGGCGAAAATCGTTCAGAATATTGAGCAGACTAATTTTTACCAACATAAAAATGAGCCAATGGAAAAAGACTTTAACTGTATTGATGAGAGATTTATCACCAATAGAGTTTGTCTTGCTGCGGTAAGAATTGCGAAAAGCACAAACGTTTCTGCAATTGTTACTTTAACGAATTCAGGATATACTGCATTCCAGATTTCTGCTCACAGACCCAATTCTCACATAATTGTTTACAGTTCAAACAGAAGAGTAATCACAATGCTGAATCTACTTTGGGGAGTTCGTGCCTATTATTATGATATGAATAAATCTACTGACGAAACGATTATTCAGGTGAATATGCTAACTCATAATCACGGTTATATTGAAACCGGAGATTTTGTTATCAACATTAATGCTACTCCATCTTTTGAAGGAGGAAAGACGAATACTTTGAGATTAACAACAGTTTAATCTCTTTTATAAAAACAAAAAACTCTCGATATTTTTCGAGAGTTTTTTTATGTCTTATTTTCCTAAAATTGTCTTTGCGGTAACAAACTCTTTTAAAGCTAGTAAAGAAAGCTCGGTTCCATATCCTGAAGACTTTGTACCTCCAAACGGAAAACGTGGATCAGAACTCGTCATTCTATTGATATTCACCGTTCCTGATTCCAAACCATTGATGAAAAATTGCTGACGCTCAGCATTCTTCGTCCAGACTGAATTTGAAAGCCCGAAAGGAATATTATTTGCCATTTCTAATGCTTCATTATCATTTTCGGCAATCATCAACATTCCTAAAGGTCCGAATAATTCTTCCTGCAAAATAGGATTACCTTCTTTTACACTGATTAAGCCAGGAATAAATTCATTATCAGAAATTCTTTCCAAAGGAATGATGGCTTCTGCTCCATGATCCAAAGCCTTTTGATATTGTTTTTCTAAATCATCTGCCAAATCTGCTCTTGCCATTCCACCCAATTTGGTTTCTTTACTCATAGGATCGGCAGGAACATATTTTTTATATTCTTCAATAAATTTCGGCAAAAAATCAAATTCAATATCTTTCTGAATGATAAATCTTTTCGCCGCCACACAAGTTTGTCCACAGTTTTGAAGTCTTGCCAAAGCTCCTACTTTTGCAGCTTCATCTAGATCTGCATCATCCAAAACGATGAAAGCATCACTTCCTCCCAATTCAAGCAGAGATTTTTTAATTTTTTGTCCGGCAATCGATGCTACTTCTGCACCTGCCTTTTCACTTCCTGTAAGACTTACTCCTTTGATGATCGGATGTTCAAGAATTTCTTTCACTTCTTTATGTCCAACTTCTAGATTCTGAAAAACACCTTCAGGGAAACCGGCTTCTACAAATATTTCTTCAATTGCATTTCCGCTTCCGAAACAGATCGATGCATGTTTCAAGACGACTGTATTTCCAGCTAAAATTGCCGGTGTTGCAAATCTTAAAACCTGCCAGAAAGGAAAATTCCAAGGCATTACACCTAAAATAACACCTTTTGGTACATAATGAATCTCTGAAATTGCATATTCAGATTCTATTTTTTCAGGTTTCAAAACGTTTGCAGCTTCCGTATAATAGTTCATCATCAACGCACATTTCTCTACTTCTGAAATAGATTGCGAGATGGGTTTATTCATTTCTTTGGTAATGATTTCACCAAATTCTTCCGATTTAATTTTTAATAATTCAGCAGCTTTTGCTATTAATTTTTGTCTGTCTGCAAATGACACATTTTTCCATTGTTTAAAAGCTTCGTCAGCTTTTATCAGTTTACTTTCTATTGATTGTTCCATGTTGTAATTTCATTAAAAAAATTCAAAGATGAATTTTCTGCTTTTGGATAAAGCATAAGTAAGGCAACAAAACATATTCCTTATTAGTATTAAAAAAAATGATACTTTCTATTAAGTAAATTTGTCTTTTAAATCATAAACCACTCATTCACCAAACTTGCTGCTAATCTTGATGTTCTTTCCTGAATATCAAATTGAGGATTTACTTCTGCAACATCTAAAGCAACAAGCTTTTCGCTTTTTAAGATATGTTTATAGAAATGCATAAAAGCAGCATCTGTAAATAAACCATTATAAGCAGCAGCTGAAACTCCGGGTGCGATTGAAGCGTTAAAAACATCCATACAAATCGTCAGATAAAGAACATCTACTGACTCTATAAGTTCGGTAATACGTTCATAAACTGATGGAAGATTTTCAAAAAACAGTTCGTCTGCTAAAATATATTTCATCCCGAGTTGATGAGCAGTGTCAAATAATTTTAAAGTATTAGAATTTCTTTGAATGCCAATATGCAAAGTATGATTATTTTCTTCCTGTGCAATCTGCCAAAATCCGGTACCGGAACTTGCACCTACTCCTTCTTCTGGTCTTCTGTTGTCAAAATGAGCATCAATATTGATAATTCCAATCTTCTTATCCGGAAAAGCATTCCTAATCCCAGAATAATGGGCAAAAGTCACTTCATGACCTCCGCCTAGAACAAGAGACTTTGCTCCTTTCGCAAGAATCTGAGAAACTTTTTCTGCAAGATTATTTTGAGCACTTTCCAAATCTTCCTCTTCACAAGTAATATTTCCAAAATCAAGAAGAGAAAAATCGGGCATAATTACAGGAAAATTGACCATGTTTTTTTTGATCATATCTGGAGCATCTTTCGCTCCTACCCTTCCTTTGTTTCTTCTAACTCCTTCGTCAACAGCGAAGCCGTGCAAAACGAAATCATTAGTTATAACAAGATCATGGTTTTCTACCTCTCTTACCCTCTGAAAAAGTCTGTGAAATAATGGTTCTTCTCCGTCTAATCTTCCTTGCCAGATCATAATTTTTATATATTTTGATTGATATTATAGCGTTCGAAACTCTGCCAGTATTTGTCTTTATAGATCTCAAGCGACATTTTATATTCAGGATGATTTTTCATCATTTTACTGAAAACTTTGGCCGGTTCTCTAAAATCCTGGCTTGCAAAATAAGTTTCTTTTACGTTATCTGCACTTTCCCTGCCAATGTACAAATGTCCGTTTTCGTTTGTAAGTTTTTCGATTAAATTTTCTTCAATTTTGCTTAAAATTTCGTAGTCGTTCTTAGCAGGAAGTCCGTTGTTGCTTTCACCATCGTAATGAGTTTTCAGAACAGAAATCCAAGGATATGAAGCTTTTGAATCGTAGTCCAAAAGTGAAGTATTAATAGTGGCAATTAAAGGAAGACCATTATGCAGGTTCGCTTCAAAAATGGAAAACTTTTCCTCCTCGTCGAAATTTTTTACGTTTTTATATTTTTCTGTAAATTCTCTTTCCCTCCACTGCAAATAATCCTTCAACTTACTTACAGGAATGAGCTCTTGAATTGCTTCATTTTTACCCACGATATGGAAGGTGTCAATCTGAGTGGCAAAATTGAGTTCACCTAAAAAATTATCTAAAAAAATGCAAACTCCGTTAACAACAGAATCTTTATTTTCATCATTCAAATTTTCATAAACAAACGTAATATCAATTTCATCAGGATAATTTTCCATTTCGTTTGCATAGAAAAATATATTTTTAATAGAAAATTCGTAACCGTCAATTTTGATTCCACTATCCAGATTCATTTCTGGTTTTAAAGCTGTGAACTTCCAGTTTTCTACTATTGGAGCAGCTTCAATAAGTTCTTCAACGAAAACTATATTTTTAATTTCACCTTCTGCAGTCACGATAAATTCAACTTTAGAATCATCGCTCATTCCCGCAAGAAAATAATAACCTTCGTTTATCTGACGAAGTTTTGGTGAGATCACTTCAAAAAAATCTTTCTCAATATTTGTACGGTTTTTTACAACTTCATAAAATTCTTTTTCCTTAGTTAAAAACCAATCCCAGAAATCCTGATAGGTCAAAATTTCATGATCATATTTCCCTTCCTTTTTATTGAAAATTTTATCAAATATTCCCATCTCATTTTACTTTTTTACCATCAATAAAAACATTTTCAGCTTTCAAACCTCCCTGATTATACAATATATTTTGGAAATTATCTGTTTTAAAAGTTACAAAATCTGCTTTTAATCCGTTTTCTAATCTTCCCCTATCTTCTAAACCAAGCGCAAAAGCAGAACGAAAAGTCATTCCTGCTAAAACTTCTGCGGTAGTCAATTTTTCATATGTTGCTAAAATTGAAGCCTGCGTAATTAAATTTCCCATCGGTGCAGAACCAGGATTCCAGTCACTTGCTATTGCTAAAATCGCACCTGCATCCAATAATTTTCTGGCAGGTGTAAATTTTTCACCCAAACCTAAACTTGCGCCCGGAAGTGCCGTCGCAACTGTATTTGACTGAGCCAAAAACTCAATATCCTCATCAATGGTAGCTTCTAAATGATCTGCAGATTGTGCTCTTACTTCAACTGCAATTCTCGAACTTCCGGGTGTGAACTGATCCGCATGAACGGTAATTTCAAAACCTAAATCTTTAGTTTTTAATAAAAACTCTTTACTTTCTTCCGGCTGAAATGCGGATTTTTCAATGAAAACATCAACACGATTTGATAAATTCTCTTCTTTTACTTTAGGTAAAATTTCATTTAAAATATAATCTAAATATGCTTTATTATCACTAGGTTTCAGATGAGCAGATAGACAGGTAGGAACCAGTGTCGCCTGAGTTTGAGACTGAGCTTTTTTAATGATTCGAAGCATTTTCAGTTCATTTTCAACATCCAATCCGTATCCGCTTTTCACTTCAATGGTTGTGATTCCTAAAGAAATTAAAATATTGATTCTTTCCAATAAAGTTTTTAATAATTCTTCTTCAGAAGCATTTCTGGTATGTTGTACGGAACTCCATATTCCGCCACCGCTTTCTGCAATTTCAAGATAGGTTTTACCAGCATTTCGCATGGCAAAATCGTTAGCACGATTTCCCCCGAAACAAATATGAGTATGCGAATCTACAAAAGCAGGAAGAACGATTTGTTCTCCTTCAATTTCGTCAATTTCTATATTTATATTTTCTGATTTTAAAGTTTCAAAGCTTCCGATCTTCTCAATTTTATTGTCACTGACTAAGATTCCTCCATCAGAAATGATTTCAAGTTGCTCGTCAGAAAGTTTTCCTCTTAAAGGAATATTGGCAAGTGTTACAACCTGCTTGAAAGGTCCAATTAATTTCATTAAATTAAGGTTAAGGTTGAAGTTGAGGCCTAAACCGCAACGCTGAAATTTTCTCTCTCAAAATTACTTAAAATATATGAATTTGCTAAATCACGTGTCTTTAGACTTGTAACCTCAGACTAAACCTTAAACTCAGCCTGAAATTTTCCTAAATCACATTCTCAGGCTAAACCTAAATTTGCTATCTTTGAGGTAAATGAAATGAATTAATGCCAGATTTTTTACATCCTGATAAGGAAAATTATTCCGATGACGAACTCGTACAGGAAGAAAAAATTCGTCCGCAAAGCTTTAAGGATTTTGCAGGACAAAGAAAAACGCTAGAGAATCTTGAAGTTTTTGTGGCTGCTGCTAAGAATCGTGGTGGTGCGCTCGATCATGTGCTTTTGCACGGTCCTCCAGGTTTGGGGAAGACTACTTTATCAAACATTATTGCCAACGAATTGGGAGTTAATTGTAAAATTACCTCCGGTCCTGTTTTGGATAAGCCGGGAAGTTTAGCCGGACTCCTTACTAATTTGGAAGAAAATGATGTTCTTTTCATTGATGAAATTCACCGACTTTCACCCATTGTGGAAGAATATCTATATTCTGCAATGGAAGATTATAAGATTGATATCATGCTTGAAACGGGTCCCAATGCAAGAAGTGTTCAGATCAGTTTGAATCCTTTTACATTAGTTGGTGCGACGACCAGAAGCGGGATGTTGACAAAACCAATGTTGGCAAGATTCGGAATTCAAAGCAGATTAGAATATTATTCGATTGAGCTTCTTTCAACAATTATTATCCGAAGTGCTCGTGTTTTAGGTGTAACGATTTATGAAGATGCTGCCATTGAAATTGCCAGAAGAAGTCGCGGTACACCAAGAATTGCCAATGCTTTGCTGAGAAGAGTTCGTGATTTTGCTGAGATTAAAGGAAATGGTGAAATTGAGATCAACATTACAACATACGCTTTAAATTCTTTAAATGTTGACGAATTTGGTTTAGATGAAATGGATAACAAGATCATGCGTGTCATGATTGAAAATTTCAAAGGTAAACCTGTGGGAATTTCAGCTTTGGCAACTTCAATTGCTGAAAACCCAGAAACTCTGGAAGAAGTTTATGAACCTTTTTTGATTCAGGAAGGTTTTATCATCAGAACGCCAAGAGGACGTGAAGTGACAGAAAAAGCTTACCGTCATTTGAATATTGCAATACCGAGAAATCCGGGAGAATTATTTTAATTACAAATTATGGGACATAAACTCATTTGTTTTAATTGTAGAGTTGCTAGAAGTTTAAGTTTAGATATTTCCTCTTGGGAATCTAAGAATAAATTTTGTGTTAAATGTCAATCGGAAATGAGAATACTCCCACATCGTTTCAGACCTCCAAAAAAAGATGATGTTAAAAAATGGGAAACTGTATTTTTGTTATTTGAAAATGGATTTAGGTATGAACACATATATGATGATGATACTAAAAGTTATGCAAAAATCCCTGAAAACATGAGGGAAGCAATTGAATTCATAAATACATATAAACTTACGATTTAGTGTTTACTCCAAAAGTATAAATAAGTGAAAATTCATTTGATAAAATAAATCATCGCAGATAAATATGTCGCTTTAATTATTTCATCAAAGAATAAAATCAAAATAAATTAAATAACAAAACAATATGAAACTATATCCTATCCAATGTGGAAAATTCAAGCTCGACGGTGGAGCGATGTTTGGAGTCGTCCCAAAAAGTCTGTGGGAAAAAACCAATCCTGCAGACGAAAGAAATTTGATTGAGCTGGGAACACGCTCTTTATTAATTGAAGATGGCAAAAAATTGATTCTCGTTGATTGTGGCTTAGGAAGCAAACAGGATGAGAAATTTTTTGGTCATTATTCTCTTTGGGGCGATGATAATTTAGATAAAAATTTAAAGAAATACGGTTTTGTAAAAGAAGATATCACTGATGTTTTCTTGACCCACTTACACTTTGATCATTGTGGTGGAGCTATAGAATGGAATGATGATAAATCCGGATACAGACCAGCATTTAAGAACGCTCAGTTTTGGACCAATGAAAATCATTGGAAATGGGCAACCGAACCAAATGTAAGAGAAAAAGCAAGCTTTTTAAAAGAAAATATTTTGCCTATTCAAGAAAGCGGTCAGTTGGAATTTTTACCATTACCTGCTAACGGAAATTATGGTTTTTCGCCAGATTTAAAGATGGATGTCATCTTTGTTGACGGACATACTGAAAAACAAATGCTTCCTGTGATACAGTATCAGGAAAAAACAATTGTTTTTGCTGCGGATCTGATTCCGACAGCAGGACATATTCCACAAGTTTATGTGATGGGATATGACACGCGACCTTTGTTGACGATTGAGGAGAAAGCTAAATTTCTGAA
>Ga0302215_10002010_pt1 | contig 14174 bp, 6 predicted proteins | sample II_Fen_N3_1_FD_194580 | JGI IMG/M metagenome (GOLD analysis project Ga0302215, IMG submission 194580) | Peat permafrost microbial communities from Stordalen Mire near Abisko, Sweden - II_Fen_N3_1 | ecosystem: Environmental > Terrestrial > Soil > Wetlands > Permafrost | place: Sweden: Abisko...
CACTAAATCCATCTCACAAGTATATAAATCCGGAAATTCAGCGGACCATTTCAGCGGATTATCTACCTTTTCTGAGAATGTAACTATTCCTTCGCTTTGTTCATCAATAGTCACAGGAGTCGACACTTTTGAAATGATAGTTTTGCCTTCGGGATCTTTCAAGTTCATCTTCACTTTAAAACCTGTGCACTTTTTGGTATTAAGATTTGCAATGTTGATTTTAAGATGAAAAATTGCATCACGATATTTACTATCTAATTCTGTAGAAAGAGAAAAATCTCTTATGTTGGTTTGAGGTGTTGCAAATAAGTACACATCACGATAAATACCACTTAATCGCCAAAAATCCTGATCTTCAAAATAACTGCCGTCCGACCAGTTAATAACCTCTACTGCCAGTTGATTTTCTCCTTTTTTTATGTATTTTGATATATTGAACTCTGCAGGCAACATTCCATCTTCATGATAACCTACTTTTGTCCCATTAATCCATAAATACATGGCTGATTGTACACCTGCAAAATGGATAAAAACATTTTTATTATTCCAATTCTCAGGAATTGAAAAAGTAGTTTTATATAAACCCGTTGGATCATAATCCTTAGGCATAAACGGAGGATTTTGTTCAAAAGGATATTTGATATTCGTAAATACCGGGGGATCAAAATCACCTTGTAATTGCCAGTTGCCGGGAACCTGAATATTAGTCCATTCTGTAGTTATATAATTTATTTTGGAGAAATTATTTGGAACAAGGGATGGATGTTTTATATATTGGAACTTCCATTGTCCGTTCAAACTCTTTATCATACTTGATACTCCTCCAGATTTGGCTTCCAATAAAGATGGATAAGAAACGAAAGAAGCATGTGCCTTCTCAGTATTAATTTGATTTACAGCCATATTTTCCCAATCGGGTTGTTGTGCCTTGAGTAAACTACATCCAAAATACATTAATAATGCAATAAAAAGTCTTGAATAATTCATAATTTTATTATTTATAAAAATTAAATCTACATGTTTATTTGTTATGAAGAACAATAACAATAGAACGGGTAAACTTTGTTATCCAGGCAACACCTTTATCTGTCTCAAAATAGTTCGGAAATTCTTTATTTATTTTTATTGGTTGAGTGCTAATATTTTTAATTAGAAATGATCAAATCTAGTTGTTGATATGTATTATATTATTTATACACTTTATATTTAATGATAAATCAGATAAAAATATGGACCTGGAAGTCATCTGATAATTATTACCAGATGATATGAATTAAAAGTACTGCCAAGACCTCTTTTATAAAAACGTCTAAAACCTTATATCAAATTTGAGCTTTTTCAATTTTTATCATTTGTTAATACAGTTCTTTTGAGAATATATATGAAGATATTTTAAGTAAATACAACAATAGAAAACTTTTTTTAAATTTTTATTTATAGATATTTAATCTAATTAATGTGTGAGTCCAAATCAATGACATTTTTGACTTTATACATCGCACTATTGTGTTAAAATATAATATTATGTATATTTCCAGTTTCGTCAATAATACGTAAAATGTATAAATTATTTTTAGGAGCAACAAGTTCGTATGAATGTATGGATGTTTTTCCAATAAACACTGTCTTTAAAAGTTGACCCTGCATGTTATACATCGCCAATTTTAAGTTTCCAGTTATTTCTGAATTTATAGAAACTTTTACTTTGTTTTCGTCGATACGTGAAACATTGACATATTTCAAAATTGAAACATCTTTTACATTTGATATTATATTCAATATCTGATCTTTTATATTAATCATCCCAACAATGGAAGGATGGTTTGATATTTTTTTAATATTTTTAAGCTGTATGCATTCTACATTATAATGTTTACAAATTGTTGTTTGAGCATCTGTTATTTCAAATTTTAAATCACTATTTATTAAATTGATAATTTTTTCATTTGGATATTTGTTAATCAGATAATCAAGCATGTAAGCAAAAGCAGGTCTAAAACTTTTCAGATCGTCTTCTGTCCAATCGCTATATTTGTAATTGCTTAATGGAGAGTTAGCCCAACTATCATTAGTTCCACCCATAATAAAAATAAGGTTTGGATTTCCTAAATTATTCATTCTGGTAATAAAAGATGAAACTGAACTATTTGCACCATTGTACCCTGTATTACAAATAGTTGATCCCGAATAAGAATTGTTTATTTCTAACACAGATTCATATTCTTGTATAAATTGATACCACCATGTTTGCTCAACTTGTTTGACATCGTTTATATTGTTCCAATCGGGAAACCAGTTAGAATTTGTATTGGGGGTTAAATAATTTTTAAAGGTTGAATAAGAATCCCCTAAAATACTTACCTTAGAATACTTATTTAAAACTTTTACTACTCTCTGATTTTCTTTGTCTTTACAAACCGCCGAGATGAATGATACGAGAAGACATATTGCAATTAGTGTTTTTTTCATACTAGGAATTTTATTATATAATTTTGCGATTATCCATAAGTGAATTCTATTTAAACCTAATCAGTTTATTATAATGCCTCTATATTGATATTGTCGATAACCACATTGCCAATATTACCACCCCAAGTTGTAGCAAGAATAATTACATATCCATCAGTAAAATTTGCTTTAAATTCGCCCGAAGATCTATTTATACCATTTTCCCATTTACCAGCTTGGGGAAAAGTTCCAGTGCCACTAGTTGAAAAATTTGGTGTAGGCATCCATGCATCTAATCCGGTGAAATAATTATTGGTTTTTACATAGTTTTGCCCTGTTATAGGTTTTACTGTAGAGAGGACAAAGAATATTTCAGCCGAGGTAGCACCGCTCCAGGTTGCTTGAGCCGAGAACTTATAATTAACTCCATTCTCAAGCGAAATAGGATGGTAAACTGCTATACTTCTGGTTACAGCAGTTGTGCCATAGTTCATAGTCAACACTCCATTAGCTACCTTTGCAGCATCTGTTAAAGCAGGAATCGTTCCATCTAAACTTGTCAATAGCCAATTTTGTTCGCTACCCGTATCGAAGCTTCCATCTTGCAGAATAGCCGGGACAGGCATAAAAGCGGATGCATTTATGATGACATTGGTTCTCGATAAGGCAGGGTTCAACTCATATTTGGTAGGATCGGATATTCCAACAACCAAACACAGCTTTTTTGCGGCATAACCAGGGTACTTCGTCATTAGTTTATTCAAATCAACGGTCAGATAAAAAATGGACTGACGTTCACCATTGGCAACAGAAGCTTCCGTAGGTAAAGTATAGGTATCAGCAGGAAGTTCCACCCCTTTTAATGTTTGAGAAACCACGCTTGATGTTGAATCGGGATGAACAGCTACTTTTACTGAATAGGCCTCCAATGTTTGTAATCCAGAACGATATACACCCAATACAATTTTCAACGTATTGGTCACCGTATCTAATTCATAATTTTTAGTAGCCACATTATTATTCAAAGGAACCGGGTAATTATTCGTAAGCCCTCCGTTAAGGACACTTGCCTGAGGCATGTAGATTTTTGTTATACCCCATTGCTTATCAGTTGCATCTTCTGAACAAGACGAAAAACCAATTAGCACCAGGAGGGCTATAAGCAACACTTTATTTTCTTTCAATCGTTTCATATTCTTTGTCTGTTATAGTATAAAAATTAAAACCAACAGTATTATTTTCACCAACCCGGATTCTGTGTTACCACGTTACCCGTTTTATTCACTTCGGTTTGAGGTATCGGGTAAAAATACATTTTCGTAGCATCAAATTTTCTTATTTCAACCGTGACAGTTGAATACGAAATCACTCCATTTGTATTTTGCGCAACCACACCTAAAATTGGTTGATTTAACACTATCTCGGCATCTTTCCAGCGTATCAGATCCCAATATCTATGTTCCTCAAAAGCAAGTTCTATCCTTCTCTCGTGCTTAATAGAAACTCTCATTTCATCCTTATTAGTAGCAACTACGTCGGGCATGGAAACCTGGAGGCGTTTTCTGATCTTATTCACAGCCTGACGGGCAGAAAGACCGGTTGCATTATCGTTATCAGGTCCGTAGGCTTCATTCATCGCTTCCGCATAATTAAGAAGCACTTCAGCATAACGGAAAAGAATCCAACTGTGTACTACCTTTTGATCCTGGGTAAGATAAAGATTATCATTTAAGAATTTCTTCAAATAATAACCTGTTTTAGAGCTATTCAATTTGGTATAATCGTCTTTTCCGCCTTTCCATATTTCAATAGTTCTACCATTCCAGGTACTATTATTGGTGACAATAGTATACCCCAATCGTGGATCTCTTTTATCATAGGGATCATTCGTATTTGATGTTCCTCTGTTTTCATAAGCCGATACTAAGTTTTCGGAAGGTGTTACCCCACTCAAACCTCCAGGAGTGCCAATGGGATAATTTGCTTTTTCGGGTTCATTTGTTGAACCAATTCGAATGGACATGATGACTTCTTTATCCAGCACACTATTATCACCGATAAACAGGTTTCTATAGTTATCTGATAGAGCATATTTGTTCAACTGGATTACTTCATTGGCTGCTTGAGCAGCTCTGATCCACTTTTGCAGGTCACCAGCGGCATTGTGCAACGGGCTTGCAGCATAGAGAAGTATTCGTGCTTTTAAAGCCATTGCTGCCCCTTTAGTAAAACGACCATCTTCTTGTGAATCGTACAATTTCCAGTCAGTTTGCAAACTGTTTTTTACAGAATCAATTTCAGAAACCATATACTCCACTAATTCGTCGTAAGATTTACGGGCAATCGGTTGAGCCGTCTGACCCTGAGCCAGACTCACGTCTATAAACGGCACATCTCCATAGCGCTTAGTCAACTCAAAATAGTAATAGGCTCTTAACACGTGCGATTCGGCTCGCATCCAACCGATATCCGACACATCCCTGTGATATTGATATCCATTGTCTTTCAATGTATCACGGTTTATCACCAGTTGTTTTTTATAATCAGCCGAATATTCAAGAAAGTAGTTTACATTGCGAAGACCCTGATAAAAATAGGCATAACCATTATCGGGATTATCAAAAGCATTCCAGCTTCCTTCATTGAACATCTGCACCTTTGAAGTGGATGCTGTTTGTTCGGCTTCATCACTCATGGGTGCAGCGATGTTATTATCTATACGCCAAAACCCGTTTTGCATATTCGTATACCCGGCAAAACCCAACTCCCTTATTTTACTAAAGTTAGTCTTAATGGTTGCTTGTGTCTCCAGCGTATCGATTCTGGTATCCAGCAAGTCACAACTTGTTACAATCAAAGCCAGAAAGAATGGCAAAATTATTTTTTTCATAATTAATTCTTATTAGAAGCTTACTGTAAGACCTAAATTGTATGATTTCAAAGCGGGATAACCTGATAAGGATTCAGGATCCATTCCATAATCAGTCATAAGTGGACTCCAGGTGAGCAGATTCACAGCACTTGCAGCTATTCTTACCTTAGAAAGTTTGAACTGTTTCAAAACTTCATCCGGCAAATTATATCCCACTTCGACATTTCTCAAACGAATGAAATTGCCATTTTTAATCCAAAGAGTTGACGATTGATAGTTGTTATTATTACCCTGAGTTGACAGACGGGGATACGTAGCAGTAGCACGTGTATCAATATTCTGATTGGGATAATAAGCCCATCGTCCCTGCGCTATCGGGTAAGCATTACCGTTGTTTTCAAAGGCTATAACCTTATTGCGTGCTGCATCCAGGATATTCACATCTCTCGAAGCCACTCCCTGAAACAAGAGACTTAAATCAAAACCTTTAAAATCTGCCCGGGCAGTCAGGGCATAGGTCAAATTAGGATAATCGGCCTTACCAATTTTGGTTATATCTCTTGCGTCAATTATATTATCATCATTCATATTTGCATACTTTACATCTCCGGGTTGAACTTTTCCAAAAGAAGGAACCGGTAAACCGATAATTAACGAACCGTCGGGATTAAAATCAGTAACATCATAGAATCCGAGTGCCTGATATCCAAATTGTGTTCCAATGCTATTTCCTGTTTTCCAGGCATTAGGCGATGAAGGAGTCAACTCGGCCATATAATCAATTTTATCCTTCGTAAAAGCAACATTTCCCCCAATGGAGTAATTAAATGCTCCAACGGAATTAGAATATTGCAGGTTAACTTCAAACCCTGAAGTGGTCACTTTACCCACGTTATTATAGGGTGCATCAATTCCGTAAACATCAGACATGTTGTATTCCTGAGTAACTATACCCGAACGTTTATCGATAAAGGCATCAGCAGTTATTGAAAAGTTATTGAACAATTGTGCATCAATGCCAATATTGTATTTCATACTTTCTTCAGCGAATATTTCAGGATTGGCTGTATAGGCAGGAAGTAATCCTGAATTACCTCTGGGCGTACCATTACCTGTATAATAATTTCCTTTATACTTATAATACTGCTGATAGAGATATCGTGGTCCCCAAAAACCGTCATAACCCGATTTACCGGCAGATGCTCTCAGTTTCAATAGCCCGATAACACTGCTCTCTTTCAAAAACTCTTCGTTGGAGAGTACCCATGCACTTGAAATTGTAGGATAAAAACCGTAGCGATTTCCCTTCATGTAGTTATCCGAGCCACTTACAGCAAAACCAAATTCAGCAATGTATTTATCGGCATAAGAATAGTTCACTTTGCCAGCAATATTCTGAAAAGCATAGTTGGTATTAATTCCCGCGTTTCCATTTTGGTTAGCATCCACGTTATATTCATATTGAAGATAACTAAAAGCTGAAGATAATTTATGCGGACCAATTTGCTTGTCATACCCTAAAATAGCTTTTATCTGATTCCAATTCCACTGGTTAGTACCTTTATCATCCTGAATAGTATAATTCGTGTTTTTATCAATAGTTTGTTGTACGTCTCCAATAAATCGGGCATAATTCTTTGTTACATTATAGGAACCCCTTGTCCAGTTGTTTATTGAAAATGCTTCCGTCAAATAAAGTCCCGGTGTAATAAAGTCAAGTTTTTCTTTCAACGAAAAGCTAGCCTGAAGGTTTCTGTCCCGGGTAGAGAAATAACCAAGCTCTCTAATGGAAGCAACAGGATTATCAGGATAGTTATTTGTACCCGTCCAACTTCCATTTTCATTTTTCACAGGATAAATATTGTTTGGATACCGTTCCAGATTCTTCCATAAATTACCACCACTGTAGCCCGGATTGCCTCTATCTTCTATGCGACCACCCAGATCAATCTTTCCTTCGAAGATATTGAACATTTTGAAGTCGAAATTTGAACGGATATTGAATTGTTGCAATTGTGCATTTGAATGTTTATCATCCGTTGGCGTATTGTATAAACCCTGGCTTTTAGTAAAATTAGCCATTATAAAATACCTGGCATCCTCAATTCCACCACTAAAACTGGCATCAGTCGAAAGGAATGGAGTTGATGACTTCAACACTTCATTGTACCAGTCGGTATTAACCCCTTTCCCTGACTTATAATCATCAAGCTGTGCAGTAGAATAATAAGGAGTGAATGTGCGGTTATTATCATTACTCACAGCTTCATTATAAAGGGAAGCATAGTCATAAGAGTTTAGCGGTTTGGTAATTTGCAGTGGTTGTTGAATTCCTGTTCTTACCTGTAGTTTTACTTTGGTTTTACCCGCTACGCCTCTTTTGGTCACTACCCAAATAACCCCATTTGCACCTTTCATTCCAAAGGTAGCGAGTGCTGCCGCATCCTTCAAAATAGAAACGCTTTCGATTTCTGCAGGCGTCATGTATTGAAAAAAAGAAGCATTTGTTTGAAATCCATCCACATAAACGGCATAGGAGCCATAATTATATGAACCAATTCCACGTATTGTCATCCAGGCTTCATCATACCCGGGCTCACCTGATCCTTGCGCCACATGCATTCCCGGGAAAAGCCCGTACATTGTGTTTCCAAGATTAGCAGCAGTCGTTTTCCCTAATGTTTCTCCACTAACAGTAACCACTGCGGCAGTAGAATACTTTTTTTGCAAATCAAGTAAGTCAGACGGCTCTTTCCGGTTTTGCTCATTTACGTGCACATATCTGTTCAACGAATCTTGTTGTTGAGCAGCTGCAAAGTTTGTTGTCAATAGCAGCACAACCACTAACAAGGTTTCCTTTATAATCGTTTTATACTTATATTTATACATAAGATTATTTTTATCGAGTTAACAAACAAATTAATAACCAGGATTTTGAACTAAATATCCTATGTTTACTTCTTTTACCGGGAAAGGATTCAAAAATTGTTTATCGCTCCAATAAGCTTTATAAACTTCCTTTACACTATAGGTCAAATACCCACTGGCATCAAATGCAAAATTGCCATTTACATAGGTAAATACGAAATTTTTTCTGGAGCCACCAATAGCGCTCGTACCTATGTTTGCTAATTTCCAATGTTTCACATCAAATATCCTGTGCCCTTCTTCATAAAATTCAACAGCCCATTCTCTCTGTATCTTGCTTCTCAAAACTATAGGATCAATATCTGTAATTAGTGGCACACCGGCTCTGCTTCTGATAACATTGAGATTCTCTAATGATTTAGCCGAATTACCAGTTTCATTATAAGCTTCTGCTAAATTCAAATAAAATTCAGCTAAACGATAAACCGGAAACTCAAACCATTTTCTTGTTCCTGCGTGATACCAAAATTTAACCCGACGTCCACAGGCTTCTGTTCCACCCTGACCTTCCCAGGTTGAACCATAGGCCAAAGAAGAATTGCTCCAGAAGTTATCATTTGGATTATTCCAGGCATCAACCCCGGCACCACCTGCAGAGGCTTTATAGCGAGGTTCCATCTCTTCAATTTTGGTTCTATAGTCAGAGTATGCTACTGGAGTAGAACCGGGCCATGCCTGATCAGTACCATCAGCTTTTGTATATTTTGTGAGTTGATTATAGCTCATACCATTTGCGCCACCACTTTGTCCGTGGGGATCATAATAGTTTCCGTTAGGTCCGGGTGCATATTGTGATTTGTAAGCAATCAAAACTTCTGGGTTATTTGGAGTTGCACAAGCCTGTCCATAATCGTCAAGAGGTGAACCGGTATTGATAATATGATAACCATTTGATTCGGCCCAACTGATCACTGCATTGGCAGCAGTGATAGCATCTGTCCAGCGTGATGATTCGTAATTTCCGAAGCATATTAGATTTGCATGATCTCCCAAATTAATATAAGGAGTTGCACTATTAAACAATGGACGTGCAGCTGTGAGCAATGCTTCAGCTTTCACGGCTAACGCAATTCCCTTGGTAGCTCTACCCTTGAAATTTTCAGGATAACTATTGGGTAGATCAACTAATGCCTCATCGCATAGTTTAATGATAAACGCTAAAACATCCGTTAAAGGAGCACGGGGTATTTTGACATCATCCGTACTGTTTAAACTTTTGGTAATTATAGGTACCCCACCATACCGTTTGAACATTTCCTGGTAACGATAGGCTATTAACACTTTCATTTCAGCCTTAACTTCTAATTTTTCCTGGCTGGTCATGTCAATTGCTTTATCAATATTCTCTATCACCAAATAATTATGTCTGATAGCTAAATAGTTAAAGCCAAAACCATCCTCGCTCAACGGTTTTCCGGATCCATCATCGGCAACCATTCCGTTATGAGAGATGAGCCAGCCATCTTCCCAGTTAAATTTTACGTCATTCACCTCGTCGGATATTTGACTAAGTGTACCACTCCTCAGACCATATTTACGATCGACATCCCAATCATTAAGCGTAATTCCCTGTCTTAGACTATTGGAATATGCCTGTGCTATTGCTCCCAGTGCTTTTTGTTTAGTGGAGAATATAGAATCAGTCATAAGGTCACTCCCAAAAGGCTTTTGTAATATATCATCCGCACACGAGGTGAAGCTGACAAACAAAATAATAGCTAAAAAATAATTTATTTTCATTTTCATCATCGTAGTCAATTAAAATTGAACATTAACACCAAAATTATAAGATTGTGTAGGGGGATATAGGAAACCATCCGAAGCACCGCCAGCATCTAATTGTTCAGGATCAAATCCATCAATAACCTTTGCACCCCATGTAAAGAGATTACTTCCATTCACAAAAAGACGAACGTTAGACAATCCTATTTTTTTCAAACTTCTTAAATTGGTAATATCATATGCTATCTCCAGATTCTTTAACCGGACAAACTGAGTAGATTGTAGCCACAAGTCGCTCATTACTCCGTTTTGTGAGTCGTGCGTTCTTAAAGAAGCTCTGGGAAAAGTGGGCATAATTCCTTGTTCTACTTTTTCGGGAGTCCATCGACCATCATACTGGAATTGCAAAGCATTATTATTTGTCATGTAAAAAGGATTCTGCAAGTAGAACGAAGTCATGGGAATGGAACCCTTATAACTTCCTGTAAAAAGCGTGGATATTGAAAACCCTTTATATTCCAATTTTATATTTGTGCCAAATGAAAATTTAGGCATATTAGAATAACCTATTGGAGTCATATCCTTATTATCAATGACTCCATCACCATCTATATCCACATATCGGACATCACCTGCCCTAACATTGTTTCCATCATTACTTACATACGGTCTGTTACTTGCTTCTCCCTCATTGTTATAGAAACCGTCTGTGCGGTATCCTTTATATTGTCCCAGAGCAAAACCGGTGGTGTTCATCCATTCGTATGGGAATGCCGGTTCATCCATAAATTCTATTTTGTTATCAGCAAAGGATAGATTTATTCCAACACTATATCTAAAATCTTTTGAATTATCATTCCAACCCAAAGAGACTTCAAAACCTTGATTATTCACCTTTCCTAAATTGGCAGGGGCCAATGCAGCTCCAACAATGGCAGGAACAGTACCTAAATCCCAAAGAATATTATCTCGTTTTTCCGTAAAATAGTCAAAAGTCATGGTCAATCTATCTTTAAAGAAATACCAGTCTAATCCGAAATTTGACTTTCGAGCTCTTTCCCAAGTTACATTGGGATTCCCCACAATGCCTTCGCTTACACCTGTGTAATAGGGATCAGTTGACGAGCCATTGGTATTCCCAAAAGAATACCCACCACCAATTGAACTATTGCCATTATACCATGTACTCGGCAAATAAAGAAAACGACGTTTACCAATTTGATCATTCCCTACTTCACCATACGAACCACGTAACTTCAACCAGGATATCCAGGAGTCTTTTGGAAAAAATGATTCGTTAGAAACAATCCAACCGAGTGAAACAGCCGGAAAAAATCCAAACCGCTTTCCTTCGGGAAAGTTTTCTGAGCCATTGTAGCCCATATTGAATTCAGCCAGATACCGGTCATTATATCCATAAGTAACCCTGGCAGCTGTACCAATCAAACTTGCCGGCACATTATATTCGAGCCCGGGATCATTGGTCGTCTGAACATTATATAATAATAGACCCGTTACATTATGCTTTCCGAAAAAGCGTGTATAGTTTAATTTGGCTTCCATATACATACGATTCCATTTATTATTTAAGTACGGTTTTTCCGAAATAACAGTTGGTTGATCAGAACCGCCAAAGAACAGGATTTCTGAAGGATTATCAGGATTACGCGTAACGGTATAAATTTGAGGCATACGAGATGTTACCACACTTTTCAAATAGACATCACTATATGAAATTGTTCCGTTCAAAGACAATCCTTTGGTCAGATAATCCATAGTGTGTTGCAGTTTGAAAGTACTGCTAAGATTTGATGAACTGGTTTGTAGTACAGGATTCCAATACAGTGCACTGGTTGGAGAGAGTCCGGATGATCCTTTGCCCGCTAATGGATTGTTATTTGGAGAAAAACGATCAATCAGTTTACCGTCAATCATTCCCGGTCCATTGAATGGAGCAGTGGCGTAAACCATCACCATCAATGTTTTATGCCGGCCATAAGAAGAGTTATCTAAATCAGTACCCACAATACCTTGTTTCCCTTCCACCTGCCCTCCAAAATCAACAGACAATTTCAGGTTTTTAAAAACATCTACATCAATGTTCGACCGGAAGTTATATCGTTTATAGTGTGAATTAACATCAATGCCTTTATATTGCGAATTATTTATTACTCCATCCTGTGAAAATGTACCCAATGAAACAAAGTATTTCATGCGGTCACTTCCTCCTGATATATTGATATTATATTGTTGTTGAGGTGAGATACCTCCTAAAAGTTCATGAAAATAATCGTGACTACCATAATATAATGCCGGGCTATTTAAGAGGGCCTCTTTTTGATCAGGGGTTAAATTCATATTACTGACCTCTGCAGGTGTATAGTCACGGTTGTTTTTAAACTTCCATAAATCATCTTCAGTAAACAGATATTGATTTTTACCCGGGTCCATATCTTTGTTTATGGCTTCATTTCTAAATACGGCGTAGTCGTAAGAATTCAACGTTTTTAATTCTGTAGTCAGTCTGGAAAGACCATAACGATAGGAGAAATTAATTTTAGGTACACCCTTATTTCCACGTTTAGTAGTAACGATAATAACCCCATTTGCTCCCTTAACCCCATAAACAGCCGTTGAAGAGGCATCTTTTAATACAGAGACGCCCGCTATTTCATTTGGATCAAGTGAATTCATAGTTTGAGTAGTTGACTGAATTCCATCAATTACGATGAGAGGATCTTGTCCACCGGTATTCAAGGTAGAAGCACCTCGTATCCGTATTGTAGATGTATTATCACCCGGCTCACCACTCGACTGATTGGACACAATTCCCGGTACACGCCCAACAAGCGAATTAGATATATTGGCCATTGGTGACGCGATTAAGTCTTTGTTGTCAACCGTAGCGATTGAACCCGTGAGAGTCTCCTTTTTCTGAGTGCTATATCCAACAACAACGACTTCATTTAATATGCTTGCATCTTCATACAGCACTACTTTTAAAAAAGATAAGCCTTTCACCGGAAGCATGGCAGCTTTGTATCCGATGTAAGTCACATTCAGGATGGCATTGTCAGAAACCTCTAAGTTGAAATTTCCTTCAAAATCAGTAATAGTACCTACTTTGTCACCTCCTTTAATGCGAATAGAGGCACCAATAATTGATTCTCCTTTCGCATCAACTACTTTTCCTTTAATAGGATTTGCAAAAGCTGTGATCCAATTACAACATAACAATACTATGAGCACTATGAGTACTCTTTGTTTTTGTTTATGCTTATCATTTGACTGGGTTTTGTTATTACAAGATCTATTCATAACGTTTTTAAATTTATTACTTGCTTTAATAGGTTACTGTTTTAAAGTGTATATCAAATAATATCAGTACTTTGTGATAAAATTATTATTTACTAAACAGCATATTGAAATTGAATGTAAAGCGGATTAAGAAATTATCAAATAAAAGAATCAGATATTCAATGTATCAAGTCTGGTTAGGGTACTTGTATTTTAAAGTAACCGGCCTTTTTATATTTTCAGCAGCATGATCTATCTTTAAGGTAAACCCTAGAAACAGAGTAGTTTTTTGTTCTTAAATATTTATCTTAAGGGTAACACTCTCTTTACCAACAAGAGATACTAAATATATTCCTTTAGATAGTGTTGAAAGCAGCACTTCATTTTGATTGGTCATTGAATGACTTAACAACACTTTACCATTTAGCGAATAGATACGTACAGAATCAAATTTGCCTTGTTCTACCATTAAACGGCCATTTGACCAATGTATATTGTCAGGCAATGAAGTCTGAGACACAGCAGTATTATCACCGCGAACTACAACATAATTACCTGGAATGATGGATATATTTTTGAGATCTGACAATACAACTACTTTTTCGCGCTGAGTACCATTTATTCGCAACAAGGTATAAACTGCACTTCCCCAATTATCAAGTGTAATGCTCATCGTGTTTGAAGTAGTATAGTCTAACTGTGTTACTAAAGAATTTGAAGTATCATTTTTCCAGGGTAATCGCAACCAGATAGAATTAGGTTCAATTGTAATGAAAAGTTCATTATTAATATCTTTCAGGGTATAATCTCCCGTACCGTTGTATGAAACAAGGGGAGAATTACCACGCCCAATGATATTTTTTACTTTTTTGCTCACAGTGAAGGGTAACCAATTAGTAACATCACC
>Ga0302215_10002012_pt1 | contig 14167 bp, 9 predicted proteins | sample II_Fen_N3_1_FD_194580 | JGI IMG/M metagenome (GOLD analysis project Ga0302215, IMG submission 194580) | Peat permafrost microbial communities from Stordalen Mire near Abisko, Sweden - II_Fen_N3_1 | ecosystem: Environmental > Terrestrial > Soil > Wetlands > Permafrost | place: Sweden: Abisko...
AAGAGGAGCATAGGTCTCAAACTGAAATGTATAAGCAAAAGTTAGACACTTCTGCCCATTACCTGTTACATGACCGTGAAGAATTGTTTGTAGCTCAATTCTTAAAATTTCAGGATGGTGAAATGATTTTAAAATTCTCAAATAAAAGAGGACTTCCAAGGCAAGGTGATTACTTATATTGTTTCACGGTGCCAAAAGAATTAAGAGATTATAGAAACTGGGGAAATAAAACTTATGGTGATTTAATTAAAAGTAAAACAAATTATTCAGAAATCGTTTGTATTTGGCAAGCTCCAATAATTGAAATAGATTTTAGCATCGCAGGTTTTAGAGGTGTAGAATTAGAATTTTCAACTCATATTCAAAACGCAGAAGGTATTATTTTGATTTTAGGCCCTAAGATACCTCCATTTGAATACATTGCTAATCTTCAAAAAATAGTACAGAATATTAGTAATGAATCAGTAAATATGGTTCTTGACTACAATTTTAACTTTTCGGATTGGGCACCGACTTTGTTAGACAACAAAAAGAATATTTCAGACTTCATATTAAGGCAATTAGAGCTTCAGGATACATTAATTATTCAAGGTCCCCCGGGAACAGGTAAAACGCATTTAATTGCAGAAACCTGTGAAAAATTATGCAGACAAGGAAAAACTGTTTTAGTAACTGCACTTACAAATAGAGCCTTGATTGAGATAATAGAAAAACCTTTATTAAAAGGGCTTCTGGAAGAACATAGGATATTCAAGACCAAACTCTCAATTGATGAAGTTAGAGGAATAAAAGATTTACAACAAACCAATGAAATAAGCCCACAACCCGGAAATCTTATTTTATCAACTTTTTACATTATTAGTGGGCAAGCTGCACAGACAATTATTGAAGCACCCTTTGACTTCGTAATAGTTGACGAAGCGAGTCAGGCATTACTTGGAATGTTTGGTAGTGCTAAGATTTTAGGTAAAAAAAATATTTGGATAGGTGATACAAAGCAATTACCACCTGTTGTATCATTAAGTGATGACACAGTGAAGCGTAAGAATTATAGTTTATTAGTAGATGGATTTAAAGCTATTTCAGAGAGTGCTTTAATGCCAATATACCAATTAAGTGAATCGTATCGACTTAACGAGAGGGCAACAAGTTATACTTCTCTTTTTTATAAAGGTAGTTTAAAGTCCAAGGCAAAGAAAGACATCAGGCTTAACTATAGTGAATTAGAAAGTGACATTAGAAAGTTTTTTAACCCGCAGGGAGGTCCAACACTAATTAAAACCGAATTAAAAGTTGGTGACTTTAAGCCAGATCAAGCGTTAAAAATTGCAACAGAATTAGTAATTCAACTTTTAAACACGTCTGAAAATCTACATATATCTGTACTAACATATTTTATAGAAACAACTAAGGCACTACAAAAGTGCATATTTCAGACCGTAGGTTATCATAAAAACCTACTGATAGAAACTGTATCAAGAGTACAAGGATTGACAACAGATGTTACAATCTTCGTTGTCCCAAATTCAGGCTATCATCGATCATTAGATAGCAGGCTTTTCAATGTTGCAACAAGTCGTTCTTTAAGACACACAATTATTATTGTTGACAAAAATATCTTAACTCTTACACAGATAGACAGTGCAGTCGTGGACTATTTACATAAACTTGATAGTGAATATTCGTTCTACATTCCAATCGAATCTAACATGAAAATTCTGACTAAATGATTTATTAAATTAATGAAAATATAGGTGCACACTTGGGCATAAGAGAATACGCAGAATGTTTATAATGAACTGATTAATAATAAGTCATGCCAGAAAAAGTCATAAGTAATAATCAAAGTTTAGTCCCTTTTTTAGGAGAACGATTAAGCTTTATTAAGGGGTTAGATCCTCTGGGTTTGCAAAACAGTTCAGATGCTACATTCTCCATGCTTTTACCGGGTCTGAACAATGTTACTGGCCGTATGCGATATTACAGCTTATATTGTTGGCTTTTAAACGAATACAGTATACAAAAGGGTAATACAGACCCAAAAGAATTTCAAATTTTTATTCGACGAGCAGAATATATAATTGCATTAGCATCAAATTTTTATTCGAATGAAGTATCAAGTATACCAGGCAGTTTGTATACATCTAAACAAATAAAAGAAGACCCTGAATATCAACACAACTTACAAGAAGGGACATTTAAATCGAATGGTATAACGGAGAATACTTATTGGAAATTCCCACTTGGTGCTTTTGGCCAATATTATTTGGGTTCACTGCTTGATATTGGCGTAATTAGTCGCCGAGAAAGTCAACGAAAATTATATGTACGCACACCAGTTAAAAATAGTGAGTATATAAGTGGTGAATCACTGGCGCAGGTTTTTAATTCTAATATAAACCCTGAAAAGAAAAAACTTTTCTTTGATTGTTTAAATAATGGTCTTATTTCAGAAGCTCAATTACAGCATTTGTTGCCCGATTTTGATATGCAAATTATTCCCGAAAACTCCGAAGAACATAATCTTCTATTAGGAATTCTGCTCCAAAAAGATTTCCCTTTGCGCATTGAGGAAGAACCTCAGAGCCATAGAAAGACCACTATTCGGTATCTCTTGGAATTTCTATCTATCGGTTCTGTTGAATTTAATGATAGATTATTTATCTATTCTACATTCAAGGATAAAGGCTATAGAAATGACATACCTGAAAAAACTTTAACAGGCTGGTATTACTACCAATTTAACGAATACTGGCAATTTGCAAACACAGCAATATTGAATGGTATTTTGGCATACTTGGAAAGTACAACCGGTCCCAACTGGATGCCTTTAAAAACTTTTCTCAAATTGATAACCGACGAAATAATTTCGACATTTATTAATAAAAAATTGATTAATCGTCCTAATGATTCGGTTGAAAGCTTGCTTTTAAAGATTCAAGCCGACGAATTTTTATTTTACCAAACTATTGCGAAAAGCAACCTATTAGATAAAGCATTTAATGGATTTCTTTTAATATTCTCTTTGTTTTTGAATAATGAAAATGAACTTTACAGGTTAAAAGAATATTCAGAGAATAATGAGGTAGCCAAAGATGGTGAAGGCACTACCTATTTCATAATTGAATTCCTTTCTAAAAGAACAGTCCCACTTAAAGATTTCATCTTTGAATTTTTGCATAAGAATATCATATACCGACATCAATATGTTGCTTATCGCAAAATACGGGGAGGGATTCAATCAACACAGAAATTTATAATCGAAGACCATCAAATCAGATATTTAGGAAACTTCGAGCCCACATATACTGGTCCACGCATAGGAAACTTAATAAGTTTTCTTAAAGACTTAACCGTTATTAGAAAGGATAATACACTCACAGATAAAGGACTGGAATTACTAAATAAATTAAGAAATGGAATTAATTAGTAGGCGAAACATTCTTGAGTTAATCGGAAACCATAGAGGGAAGTACCATTCTGCAATCATAACCTGTTATAATTTTGATTTTTCTTTTTTTGAGGAACAAGTCCTTCCTAAATTAAGAACAGCTAACATTAAAAATATTAATGTATTTGCCGATGGGCATTTTCTTGAACAAGCTCAGGAATTTACCACTGGTAGGGAATTCAATTTTAATAGGACATATAACTTTCTTCCGATATATGAAAAAGGAGTATTCCACCCCAAAATACTATTATTAACAGGGATAAAACATGGCTTACTAATTATTGGTTCAGGCAATATTACATCTTCTGGTTTAAGCACAAACGATGAAATTTGGGGGGCCTTTCAACTCGATAATTCAGCAAATGAAAATGCTCCTATTTTTAAAGAAGTATGGGATTACCTTCAAAAATACACCTCAAATAATTATGGATTTTTAAAACAGAAAATTGATTGGATAAAAAAGTATTCTCCATGGTTAGAAAATATCCCATCTAATAATAGTTTTATTCAATTAGATGCTCTTTTACAGAAAGTTCATTTTGTAGCGAACACTGAAAATCATTCAATTTATCAGCAGATAACCAAAATAATACCAAAAAAGGATTTACAAAGTATAACAGTGATTTCGCCCTATTACGATAAGAACGGTCAATTCATTAAGAACTTATATGACTACTACCAACCTCAACAAATGAATTGTGTAGTAGATACACAATCGGGAATTTTGCCCACAGGATTGGATTTAAAATATCAGAATTCATTCAATTATTATGACTGGAGTGACTGTATTGTGAAATTTAATAATGCTTTCAATCGATTACATGCAAAAATGATTCATTTCAATTATACCAACGGCATTGAATATATGTTATTGGGAAGTGCAAATGCATCTATAGCTGCAATGGGTAGTTTGAATAAATTGGCTCACAATGCCGAAGCTGGTTTGATAGTGATGCGAAATCAACAATCCAACTGGCTTTCGGAACTTGAAATAACATTAACAGTTAATAAACTGGAAATAAAGAACTTTCCTCAATTAAATGGATTAGCGAAAAACTCAATCACTCGAAATAATTATAAAAATAGAATTCTATACTCTGAATTAAGAGGAAATGAGTTAATCTGTTACCTCAAAGAACCAAATATTGATGATGAATGGCTTGTCGTCATAGCAAGAAGCGGTGAAAAACAAGAGCCTGTATTAACTCATTCTTTTGAAAATAAAGTTTGTTGTCATGTAAATGAATTTGAAAAGGTTTTTAAGATATATCTGGCAAACGTAGATGGTGAAAGGTGTAGTAATTTTAGTATTATTCATCGGTTTGAAGCATTGCTTAGTTGTAATCCTGACCCAACTAACGAAAAGTTGGAGTCTCTAATGGAAAAGGATTTCCTTGATGATGAGGGTTTTACCTCTCTACTTAAGTTTGTTGAATACGATTGGGCTGATGAAGAAGCAAGTAGAAAAGATAATTTAAATCCTAAGAAAACCGGAGTTTCGATTAATGCAGAAGGTAATACACATGAAATCGAATTTGAAAAATTAACTTCGGAAGAGTTTAATAAAATCAGCAACGAAATTATTGCTCACCAAAGCGGCCTTTTATCAAATGCCAATATTAAAATCGCTGATTTCCTAAATATTGTTATTTCTGGAGAAAAACAAAAAACATTTGATTTTACGGAAAGTGATGAACAGAAATTGTTTGAAGATGTCGAACAGAAAGGTGAAGGAGACGAAATAAAAAGCAAGGTAGTTCGAAAAGTGAATGCAAAAAAAGAAAAAAAGGCAATAATTCAATATTTTGAAAAACTTGAGAGTCTATATACAAACAAATTAGCCAATTTTTTCAATATTAGAGTGTTAACTGTGGCACCAAAAGAAAAAAATACCATAAAATCATTATCAAAAATATTAATAGCATTACAAATATTATCAATTTATCACGGTAAAAAGTTTAGCCAAATAAACGAAAAAGATGATACCCTTTTGTTAGAAGAATACTATGTGAATTTTGGCAAGATTACCGATGGAGCTGACACCGTTAAAGGATTCTTAATGAATGTTCTTGGAAAATATCTTTTGTTAGCAAATGGTGGATTTAAAACCTATGACTACGAAATTTTAAACCAAAAATTAAAAACGTATAGAATTCAGGCATTTGAAAAAGCTCTATTCCTCTGCCTTAACAATGATTGGCGTATAGAAGCAGAAAAAAGTAGCTATTATTTGTTGTTACTTAATTTGCATTATGCATTATGTCCTATGGATTCAATAAGTGATACTTATTTTTTACATTTAAAAGCTCAAGCATCGATATTTAGAAATAAATTAAAGTATGTTTCTTCAGCATTTTCGGACAACTTAAATGAATATGAAAATGTTTTCCTTCCAAATTATTTACAATGGTATAACATTTTTACAAATAAAATCAACAGAAAAAAACACTTAGTAAAAGATACTAAAGAATTAAAGCAAGGTGCCATTATTTTTAATAGTAAAATTGGGTTTAACCGTGTTCATAGAAAATCGAACGGAATTAAACCTGTTTTGGATTTATTAAAAGAAGGTTATCCCAAAATTGAGGATCAATATTTATTACTAAATTTGTCATATGGAGAGAAGTGTATTATTTATGAATCTCCCAAACTACTTTAAATTGATTTTGAAGAAAATCCAGTTCAATTTGCAATCAAATTGTCAATGAACCGAAATAATAACACTTCCAGAAATTACAGAAATTCAGTTCTTCTGTTGACACACTTCTTGAATAAAAGCAAATGATGTATCTTGCAAAGAATTCAATTTCCAATTAAGAAAAATGTTAAAGAACGAGGCTCATGCAAGAATAAAAATCAACCAACTGCTTGAAGAAGCTGGTTGGAGATTCTTCGATAACCACGAGGAAAAGGCCAATATCTTGCTTGAAAACCATGTAAAAATTACACATAAAGAGGTTGATGCATGGGGGAATGATTTTGAAAAGACAAAATCCGGATCACTTGATTTTTTACTCGTTGACAATGAACACAAACCGATTTGTGTGCTTGAAGCAAAAAAAGAAAGTTTACATCCTTTGGTTGCAAAAGAGCAAGCTCGAAAATATGCAAATACGGTAGGTGCTCAGTTCATAATCCTTTCTAATGGGATAGTGCATTACTTGTGGGATTTGAAGAAAGGCAACCCAAAACCAATTTATAAATTTCCATCACCCAACGAAATTGGTGCAATAAAAGAATGGAACCCTGATAGGGATGCATTAGCCACTGAATATGTAGACAGGGATTATATAGTTGCAATCCAAATGCCTGATTATGCCCAAAGACCTGGTTGGAATGGAAGTATTGATAATAGTAAAGATTTTATCTGGGATAACAGACTTAGCTTTTTACGACCCTATCAACATAATGCAGTATTGCATTTGCAGAAAGCGGTAAGTCTTGGAAAGGACCGTTTTCTTTTTGAAATGGCAACAGGAACTGGTAAAACATTAACATCTGCAGCGGTTATTCGGCTTTTTTTAAGAACAAAGAATGCACGAACTGTATTGTTTTTAGTGGATAGGCTTGAACTTGAAGACCAAGCTTGGAAAGCCTTTACCAATTACTTGAAACCCGATTATACAACTTTCATATATAAGGAGCATAAAAGCGACTGGCGAAAAGCAGATATTGTGGTAACGACCATTCAATCACTAATGTTCGATAATAAATACCGTTCTGAATTTTCGCCCACCGATTTTGATTTAATTATTTCGGATGAATCTCACCGTTCAATTTCGGGCAATGCACGAGCGGTTTTTGAATATTTTCATGGTTACAAATTAGGTTTGACAGCTACTCCAAAAGATTATTTGAAAGGCGTTGATTCTGATAAAATTAAAGATAATGATCCGAGAGAAATTGAACGAAGAATGTTATGTGATACTTATACAACCTTTGGCTGTGAAGGTGGAGACCCTACATTTCGTTATTCACTTTTAGATGGTGTTAAAGAAGGGTTCTTAGTGAATCCAAGGGTAATAGATGCCCGGACAGAAATAACCACCCAATTACTTTCTGATGAAGGCTATGCAGTTGCAATTGCTTCAGAAGAAGGTGAAGAAACTGAAATTTTTGTTTCACGTGATTTTGAACGTCGATTCTTTTCAGATAAAACGAATCAAGTCTTTTGTCAAACCTTTTTAGAAAATGCTTTGCGAGACCCAATTACCAATGAAATTGGAAAATCAATAATATTTGCAGTTAGTCAGAATCATGCAAGAAAACTTACAGAAATATTTAATGGAATTGCCGAACAATTATATCCAAATAAATACAACTCTGATTTTGCAATCCAAGTTACTTCTCAAGTTGGTGATTCACAGCAAATGACCATCAATTTTACCAACAACAATCTTAATGGAAAAACCTGTTGGTTGGAAGGCTATAAATCGAGTAAAACACGTATATGCGTTACTGTTGGAATGATGACAACTGGATACGATTGTCCCGATCTGTTGAATCTTTGTATGATGCGACCGATATTCAGCCCATCAGATTTTGTTCAAATTAAGGGTCGTGGGACTCGTAAGAACACTTTTGAGTTCAAACAAAAAAACGAATTAGGTGAAGAAGAACTTGTATCACATGAAAAAGAATTCTTTAAACTATTTGACTTCTTTGCTAATTGTGAATATTTTGAAGAAAAGTTTAATTACGACGAAAAACTAAAGATATCTAAGCCAAAAACTGGTAACGTTGAAGGTGGTGGTGGCGGAGTTGACATTGAAAGATATTCGAGTTTTATTCCTGACCCATTAAAGGTTCTAAACGAACAAAAAATTGGATATGATGGAATGAAAATTGACCGAATGCTATTTAAAAAGTTTGAAGACCGAATAGTAATGGACGATATTATCAAAAAGAATGTTGAGCTTGGCAATTGGGAGCAAGTAGTCTCACACATTCAAGGTGAAATATTCGATAAACCTGAAGAATATTTTAATCTGGAAAAACTACGAAAGTCAGCAAAGATTGACCGTAAAGTTTCAATTCGAGAAATGGTAGAAAAGGTCTTTGGGATTATTCCGAGATTCAAATCCAAAGACGAATTACTCGAAGAAGAATTTGATAAATTTATTTCTATCTATCCACCCGATGAAGACGTAAATTTAAGAGCATTAAAGTATTTCTTTAAAGCATACATAGTAGATAACGAAATAAGGAAAATCATTGAAACCAAAGATTTTCATGCATTGCAAACCAATCCAACACTTACAATTTCTCAATTCAAAGACGTAGCGACCAAATACAGAGAAGTGATTCCGATATACATTAAAGATTACATTAACTTGGAGCGCTTTGCCGCTTAAAAAAATATTATGTTAGATACTATTACAAAAAAACGAATTGACGATTGCCGTGATATATTGGTTGGCAAATTGCCAGACCCTAAAGCGCAAATTGAGCAAATTACCATTGGTTTGATTTATAAGTTCATGGACGACATGGACAAGGAAGCAATTGAATTAGGTGGTAAAGCCAAATTCTTTACTGGTGATTTTGAAAAATTTAGTTGGGACAACTTGTTTAATGCTAAAGTTACAGCTAATAATATGCTTGGTTTGTATTCCGAATCTATTGGAAGCATGGATAAGAACCCTAACATCCCCAAACTATTTCGTGATATTTTCAAAAATGCCTACTTGCCATACAGAGACCCTGAAACACTGAAGATGTTTCTGAAAACTATAAATGAATTTGAATATACCCACAGTGAAAAATTGGGTGATGCATTTGAATACTTACTTTCAGTTATGGGTTCGCAAGGTGATGCAGGACAATTCCGAACACCACGCCATATCATTGACTTTTTAGTTGCAGCCATTGACCCAAAAAAAACCGACACAATACTTGACCCAGCTTGTGGTACCGCAGGTTTTCTTATTTCAGCATTTAAACATATCAAAGAAAAAAGCAAAAACGAATTAACGCCCGATGAACGAAAAAAACTTATTCAAAATTTTGTAGGTTACGATATTTCACCTGATATGGTACGATTGAGTTTAGTAAATCTTTATTTGCATGGTTTCTCAGACCCTCATATTTGGGAATACGACACATTGAGTAGTGAAGACCGCTGGAAAGATAACTATGATGTTATCTTGGCGAATCCGCCATTTATGAGTCCAAAGGGTGGCATAAGACCACATAAGAAATTTTCAATTAGCAGTAATCGGAGTGAAGTGTTATTTGTAGATTACATTTCGGAACATCTTAACTCCAAAGGTCGTGCTGGCATTATTGTTCCTGAGGGTGTTTTATTTCAAAATGGTACTGCTTATAAGGAATTACGGAAAATGTTAGTTGAGAGCTATCTCTATGCCGTTGTAAGTTTACCTGCAGGTGTTTTTAATCCGTATAGCGGTGTTAAAACATCTATTTTATTGATGGATAAAGAATTATCCAAAATCAATAGAGAAATCCTATTTATCAAAATAGATAATGATGGTTACAGTCTGGGGTCACAGCGTAATAATATTAAAGGTGGTCAATTGGATAACGCCATTGAATTAATTATATCATTTAAGACAAATATCATTAAAGATACACCCTTTTTAAATACTGATTTCGCTCATATAGTTTCAAAAAATAGAATTTCAATAAATGGTGATTTCAAATTAACTGGAGACATTTATAAAACCGTCGAAACCACCACTTCAGAATATCCAATCTTTAAATTGGATGATTTATTTGAGATTCAACGAGGAGGTTCGCCAAGGCCCATTAATGAATATTTTACAGATTCTGATGATGGTATAAATTGGATAAAAATTGGAGATGCTCAGGAAGGTTCAAAATATATCACTGAAACAAAACAAAAGATTAAGCCTGAAGGGCTAAAAAAATCAAGATTAGTTGAACCAGGTGATTTTATATTATCAAATTCCATGAGTTTTGGAAGACCCTATATAATGAAAATAACTGGTGCAATACATGACGGTTGGTTAGTTTTTAAGCAGAAAAAGCCGAATTTAAGTAAAGATTATATTTACTATATTTTGACATCTGATATTGTTAAAGCACAGTTTGAAAAATCGGCGACAGGTGGAGTTGTAAATAATCTAAACATCAATGTTGTTAAAGAAGTAACAATTCCTCTCCCACCTTTATCAGTTCAAGAAAAGATTGTAGCTGATATAATTGGTTTCCAAAATGAAATCGATACGTACAAAAAATCAATAGAAGAAAAGGAGCTAATAATAAAAAAGCGTATTGCTAAAATTTGGGGAGAATGATAGAAGAAGCATACGAAATATTGGAATTTTTACCAATTGATGATTTAGAGGTTAAAGATTATGTTACCCCTCTTTTTAAATCAGCATCGGTAACATTTGAGAAAGAGGAATTCCAATTTTCATATTTCGCTTTACACCTAATCTTCATGACGAATATTTATTCAAATATTTGGAAAATAGGACAGTTTCATAAAGAAAAGTATGAAGTATCGCTTTTATTTGCGAGACCATATAATGGCTGTGAGGTTAACTTTAAAGATATTAAATCGGTTTTTGAGTTCAGCCATTTGCCTGAAAAAGACATTTTTGAGTTTTTCACTTTGATCGGAGTAGAAAATAGTTATATCAAAAGTATAAAGGGTTTGATTGATACTCGTAATCAAATGGCTCACGCTACAGGTAAATTTCAGATTTCCTCCTTAGAGAATTTTATTGCTGCAATAAAAGAATTAATTAGCGTCTTAGATACACTTCAATCCAAATTAAACCTTACTATTCGAGAATGGTACAAGGAAGAATTATTGAATTATTCTAAGAATCCTTTACCAACAAAATATCAAACGATTACGGACTATATTAGTTATATTTTCTTTGTTCGTTATGGATTCTCTAAAAAAGACTTAGCTGCATGTTGTAATTTTGGCTTAAGAATATTTAAAGAGAATGAACCATTTAACCTAAGTGCATCTGAAAGGGAGAGGATTGCTGAATTTCATAAAGAAGTTAAAAAAATAAATTCAGAGCCATTGAAATCTTAGTCAAGTCAAGCATGTGCCTTTCATTCAAAGCCAAAGGTTAACAATACAATAAATTATGTATTTTTTAGCATCACTTTGCCTCAAAAGTGAGAATTATGCCTTACACAATAGTCAAATGAAAATCCATTGAATAATAGATATTAGTCTTATTAACCAAAAATAAATTGGTTGTAGATGTTGCCCATTGGTATGTAAACAAATTTAATGTGTGAATTTTATTTACAATAATTGGTTTAGATTCCTTGACAATGTTATTAACTGCGAGAGCTCAATTCCCAAAGCATCAGATATCCTTCTAAGCGTCCAAATCGTAGCGTTGGTTTCCCCTCTTTCAATTCTTCCAAGCTGTCTAAACTCAATGTTTGCATCCCCTGCAAGCTGCTCCATAGACAGGCCCTTGGCATTCCTTAATGCCCGTAAATTCTGCCCGAGTTCTTTTAAAAATTGAATTTGGATGTCACTTTTCATTTAGCTAAGGTGAAAATTGAAGCCTGAATATATTAGGTCATATATGACCTATTTGATTCCTTTTCTTTTAACTTTGGGGATTCAAGATTCTTCAAACAAATAGGATTAAGTTTTAAACACAACCATCTATGCAATGAAAAACGCACTCAAAACTTTTGGGAAATCTCTTGGCGCTATCGTCTATTCCACATTCGCAGCCTATTTGATTTGGCTTCTTTTTCATTTTCTAATACCTCACTCGATGATGCTTGGATGGGGTTGGATGATTGTTATTTATTTTATCCTATATACAACAGTCGTTGGCTTGATTACCGTACTGCCAATGTTACTTCTTTACCCAATAAGATTTATACAAGATGAGAAACTGGGGTTAAAGTTCCTAATTGTAATAATCTTCGGTTTTTTTGGCTTTTCATCGATACGTGAAAATTGGACATTGGATATGGATTATACTGCCCGAACAATAGTCATAGGGATAGAAAATACCTTGATAATAGGAACCATCTATATTTCGGCAATCGCATATGTCTTTATGTCACCCGAATATGGTGACTGAAGTTATAAAAGGTCAAACAGGTTTATTGAAGAAGTAACCACTGCCAACAAAACAACAGAATGGAAAGAATCAAAGTAATAGTGTCAGACAAGAAACTGGACATACGTGCAACCTACTGGTTGACCCCAACTCAGAGCGAGGAATATCTTCGATTAAGGGAAACGGTTATGTCAGATTGGGAGGCAATTAATAAAGCGACACAGAATTATCCAGAAACTGATGAAATTATCGAAGCTCCAACTCCAGAAAGTAAACCAAAAACTGCAATATACGTCTGCCCGCCACTACCAGACCATACATCAATGGAATTGGATTTCGTTCCGACATTCTTTACGAGGGAATTGATGGAAACCGAATTGCAGAGAATGATAGAGGAAGCAAAGCAGGAACACGATAATCCTCTACATAGGGTACAAGACGTGATGCTCCTATGGGAACAACCGAATCTCGAGGAAGATATCCTTCAGTGCCTGATGGATTCCGACCAGATGTCGATACTCCTATCCGAATGTGAGGGGCAATTGATGGAGCTGGCAGACGAGGGACAGATACAGGAATACGAAGAGAAGTCGTTTTACAGCTTCCTATTAGGTCTGGAATACTTAGTGAAGAGATACGCATAACCGTTGCATATGTCCTATACACTTGCCACGAATTCAAAAAGGTCTAAATTTATGTACAATGTGCCTTATAGCTTACCGAATCGCAATCACAATCAATAAATCGCAAAATCATGGCAATGGATAGGGTAATGGTATGTATTAGGGATAAGAAGTTGGACATACATGCATCCTTTTGGCTGACTCACCGACAGAGCGATGAATATCTTCGGCTTTATAAAGAAGGGGTGCCTGATTGGGAAGCAATGAGTCAAGCATTTCGGAATTGCCCTGAAGATGAAGATGGTGTAAGCGAAAATGTCGAATTGGAAAACAAGCCAATTTAAGCACACTACATCAACCCGAAAGTACAAAGCCAATCCTCTCGACCTTATTTGCTTAGCGGAGAGGCAGGGTTAAACATGGCCTATGCCTAAACATTGACAATTATACAAAAGGTTCGAATTATCACGAGGGGAGGCAGCGAATGCTTCGAAGAATAAATCAAGTGACTTATGGGCCATAAATAGGACAAAGCCTATCCTGTATGCTTTGTGGTAAGTATTGTTACAGAGATTTTTGTATGTCGGACAATAGTGAGAAATTTGATGGGCAAACCAATCGCCTTTCGGACAATACAAGTTCCGAATATGGAAAATAAAGCTCACATTTGACCGTCACTATTTTCTTATCATGATTCCGTTTTCCTTACAGGTGGCAAAAAATGTCCCAATACCGATAGGCCCTCTGTTTTTAAGCAGGTTAGTGAATTTCTTGTCAGTCTCGGTTACACTATATCCATCATTCTGACGGCTAATCGCATGAAAGTAAGCTCGACCTGTTTCACCTAAGTTGGCCAAAGATGCGCCAAGGCTGAACCAGCTGTGATAATCTCCAGTCAAGTCGATGTGACGATTGACAATCTGACGGCAAAGGTTTGCAACCATATTCGTTGTATCGTCCGTGCTTCTTGCTACTTGAATTTGCATCGGTCTATACTCGGGTTTCAAAAGCCCTTGGAAAGGTGTTGCATCAGTATTGATGTATGGATTCTC
>Ga0302215_10002013_pt1 | contig 14162 bp, 7 predicted proteins | sample II_Fen_N3_1_FD_194580 | JGI IMG/M metagenome (GOLD analysis project Ga0302215, IMG submission 194580) | Peat permafrost microbial communities from Stordalen Mire near Abisko, Sweden - II_Fen_N3_1 | ecosystem: Environmental > Terrestrial > Soil > Wetlands > Permafrost | place: Sweden: Abisko...
ACATTCAGTGTTCCAGCATTAGTTATTGCACCGCCGTCAGATGTTGTATTTTTTCCATTTTGAATGGTGATATTTTTTAATGATAATGTATAACCCGATGTTACAGAGAAAATCTGTTTTGCATCTCCACCCGAAAGGTTTACACCAACAGTGCCATCAATGGCAACATCTTTAGCAATAGTCAATACAGAACCCAACGTAATAATACTACTTCCTCCCCATGTTGTTTTATCAAAAACGATAGAGTCGCCTGAAGCTGCATTAACAATAACAGTGCGTAATGAACCACTCGAGCCATCATCCGCATTAGTAGTTACCGTTAGCTTATTAGGTGTAGCTACACCCAATCCCGCTAAAGTTACGTTTTGAGTAGAAAAATCGGTAGAAGTGTGCGCAATATTTCCACTATATGAACTTGCTGCAGTAGGTTTAAAACGAACATAAATTGTACTTGATAAACTACCATCGGTTGCTGGGATTAATGTTATCGGGTTAGTTGGTGTAAAACTGGTACCTGTTCCGGTTGATATTTCGAAATTGGCAGGAGGAGTAATGGTTACATTTGCGGATAAATTCGTACCAGTTACAAAATAACTTTTCTCGGCAGAAGTGGAGTTTATCACCACATTTCCAAAAGAAGTTACGCTAGCAGTAGCGAAAGTCGGATTTTTGGTTGTCGCATTTGTGCTAATTCCAGCGGAATAGAAATAGGAATCATCGTATGAAAAAACTCTGTAATAATAGGCTGTATTTTTTGTCAAACCTGTATGGTTTGACAAACCTGAGGCTGCTCCTTTGTATAGAATTGTTCCACCAACAAAAGAATCACCCACATTTCCAAAAGTCACACCATTGGTTGGAGCAGAAAATGTGCCTGATGAATTTGTTATCACCACAATGTTATTATTAGTTGCATTGGCAATAGCAGCTAGATTAATTTGTGTAGTAGAAATTGAAGTTGCAATAAACTTAGCCGGAGCGGCAACAGCTGTGCCTGTACCACTTAGAGCTACATTTTTGGAAGTTGCACTTGTAGCGGTATGTGTTATGTTAATACTGCTATAAGATTGTATTGCAGAAGGCTTGAAGCGAACGAATATTGAAGTCGAAGAAATTTCACCATTTGCATCAGGAGTTAGTGTTAAACTTTTCTGATAGTTTACTATCTAAAGCAACACGAGTTGACAAACGTTGAAAATCAGTACCAATTAATATACCATCTTGTTTCAGATAGCCGGTTGAAACTGAATAACGGGTTTTATCATTTCCACCAACAAAGGATAAATTGTGATTTTGGATAGCTGCATTTCTTAATGCTGCATCCTGCCAGTCATTATTTACACTGCCAAGACTATCTAATTGAGCAGCAGTATATGCAGCTGTTTTACCCGAATTCGCTCTGGCATCATTTTTTAATTGTCCCCATTCTTTAGCAGAAAGAAGTTTAATTTTGTTCGTTGCTGTCTGAATTCCGTAAGATCCTTCGTAAGTAACCTTATTTGCTCCTGTTTTACCTTTTTTGGTAGTAATAATAATTACACCATTGGCGCCACGTGATCCGTAAATAGCTGTAGCAGAAGCATCTTTTAGAATATCAACGCTTTCAATATCTCCTGGGTTAATGCTCGATAAGGGATTAATCGCCTGAGAATTTAATGCACCAGCATTCGTCTCACTACTGTTATTGTAAACAGGGAAACCGTCAATCACATACAACGGGTCATTACCTCCAGTAATGGAATTTCCACCACGGATACGAATGCTTGCTCCACCTCCGGGTGCACCAGATGATTGTGTTACTTGTATACCCGATATGGCACCTTGCAAAGCATTTTCAAACGAAGCACCTGCTTGTTTAAGTTTGTCAGTTGGTAATGAACTAATTGAACCTGTCAATTCACTTCGTTTTTGAGTTCCATAACCAATCACCACCACATTGCTCAGGCGATTCTGATCTTCGGTAAGATAAATAGTTGTTGGGTCAGCTTCATAAACTTCAATTTCCTGAACTTTGAACCCAACAGCTGAAACAGCTATTGTTACTGGAAGTACTTTTACTTTAACTGTAAAATTTCCATTTGCATCGGAAGTGGCTCCTGCTTTCAACCCTTTTACTTTGATAACTGCTCCTATAACGGTTGTTTTAGTACTCTCTTCGAGAACCTTTCCTTTAATTTCTATCTGCTGAGCAAATGCAGATAATGCAGAGATAGTTGCAAATAAGACTAACAGTCCTGCTTTGCGCACAGAATGTACCGGAAACTTTTTGTAGTTTCCAAAAAATAATAGTAGTTTTGTCATACAATTTTTTGAATTGTTACGGGCGTTCCCTCAATCAGTTTGCCGACGGAGAAGGGGAACGCTCGTTTTTTGTTTATAATTTAGTTGTTTTTTCTTATTTCAATGTCAGGAATCTCTCTGACAGTCTGCCTGCTTGTTCTGCTAAGGCTTGTTTATCCAGGTTTAAAAATCCTTTGTCGTGATTGAATTTCTGTCCATCTGTCAAAACCCATTTCACAAAATCTGAAACTTCTTTGCGGGCATTCTGATTTGAATAAACAAATCCAATTTTCTCAACAGGGACTGTCTCTACTCTGTTGACTTCCAACACACTCAACACTTCGTCCAGATTTCCTGACAGAATTGTTTTTGCTTCTTTCTTCAAATCAAGTGGTAATAAAGCAATGCCTTCTTTCAGGTTACGTGAATTCACATCGTACAAATAACCAAGGTTGTTGAATGCCAATCCGATAGAGTCTTTCTTAATAGCTGAAAGTAAATAGATATCATCTCCAAACACTTTCTTCCCTCTTATTTCCGAAGATTGATGTCCGAAATATCCGGCTAAAGCAGTAGAAGCACAAGCCTGATTGTCGCGGGAGTAGATATTGGCTCTAAATTTCGATTTCTGAACTGGTTCGTCACTATCGTAATCTATCACTTCGAAGAACAGTTTATCCAGTTCCTTTTTATTTAATCCCTTCTTTGCCGTTGCAGCCAGAATGGGGTTATTGTTGTTCGTTACAGGAAGCAATGCATACCGTCCGGCATAAATAATTTCCTGATTTGGTTGCAATTCGTTTTGTGCCGGTTGGTGAGCTATAATGTTCAAATCGGCAGTCTGACCGCCATTGGCTTTTGCTGCCAGTTTTATATTGGCTGTTGGATTTACTTTTTCGTATTCAGTAATCCATTTTTCAATTAAAGGATACGTAAATTTTGTTCCACTAATTACAACAGGTTCTTTGACCGCATTCTCAGTTGCAAAAACTGAAGAAGAAATAAACAGGGTAAAAAGCACTTGATAAAAATAATTTGTTTTCATACCTTATAAAATTATTATTCGTTGATTGATTTTTAAATTGACTCAGATTTAATTCATCTGAAATATGATAGTTTGTAATTTGAAATATCCGTAAAGGACATAAGGAGTTGCGACTGATGAAATCAGCAGGCTGTGCAGCAACAGCACATTCGCATAAATGAGGAGGTAGAACTGGAAGTTGATTCCTGAGAGAAAACAAGTTGTGCTAAGGAAATAGTCGGGTGACTATCCGGTAGCTGTACGTTATAGTATCCAACAGTGGATAATAAACGTTGTGTTGTGTAATAAATTCCTTTGTTCATACTGTTCCTTCTTTTATTGAATAGGACGTTTCTCATTTACGATACAAAAGTAGATGATAACTAAAACAGCCGAAATACCGATTGAGGGTCATTTACATACCCACTTTTAGGTATTTTATCGGAAATAAAGCCGTTTTAATCAAAATTCAATGAGAAACACGGAACAAAAGTGCGAATCAAAAGAAAAATTCAGAGAGGGTACTATAATCCCGATAGCTATCGGGAGAATTATCAATTATACATTATGCATTAATCTTACAACTCTTTCAACATCCAGATGGTGCAGGCATGATGTCCTGAATTGCCTAGGGGCTGATCCAATAGGTGAAAGCCCAGACCGCTATACATACCAACGGCCCGTTGAAGTTCGGGGAAACTTTCGAGGTACAGTTGCGTGTAATCCAAACTGCGGGCCGTATTGATGCTAACCTGTAGAAGTAATTTTCCAATTCCTTCACCACGCGAATCGGCAGCTAAATAGAACTTTACCAATTCGGCACAACCATCGGGTAATCCGTTTGTTGGAAAGATACCGCAACCGCCAAGCAGTTTTCCATTCTCTTCGGCTACCCAGTATGATGACTTTTCTGTTTGAAAAAGCTCAAACAACGCATCAGTTGTCGGGTCGTCGTAAACAGTTCCGGGTTTATCGATGCTGAATTCGCGAAACACGTTACGGATAAGTACAGCCAGGGGCGCATTATCCTTCTTTTCTATTTGTCGTAGTATAACCGGCATAAATTAGAATTGACGGGACAACATCTGAGTTATCCCCTCAACGATTTTAGTTGAATGTAAGTGCAAATAAGGCACAAAGATCGTACCATTCTCAGACATACACAATCCCCCAATCATGGTATTTATATACAATCATTGGGGGATAAAAGTTATAATTAGTTCTTATCTTCTGTCCTGGTTGCTCTGTTCACTCCCATTTCTCGATTTATTTTCGCCATCACCGACCGGTTGTCTGCGCATTTGCTTTTCAACTTTAACGGGCTGCCCGATCGTTCTGCCATAGTAATTTGTACGTTGCGTAGTCCGTTGAACATCCGATGATCGGCCCGTTTGCTGACGATTTGAATTATCGGAAGTAGGTTGCCGCGATACATTGTTATCATTACGTGACTGACGAACTACGTTATTTGTTTCGGGTTGACGAGATACATTATTATCATTGTGTTGTTGGGGTGACACATTATTATCATTTCTCGATGGGCTTACCGGTTGATTAGTTACAGATCTTACTGTATTGTAATCGGAGTTGTTCTGCGAATTTCGTTTATTTAATCCGTTACCTTCCGATCGTCTCTCACCCTGATTGTTATTCCAGGTACTCTGTTGATCCCGTTCTTGTTTAGGGTACTTAAACTGGCGATTAGACCTCATCCCTTCATTATCCCAACTACGGGCACGGTTTCTTTCATTCTCACCCCAATAAACAGCACTTCGGATATTTTCATTAAATCCCCTTACATAGGGGATATTGCTATGATCGTAATAATCCCGATAATAATATCTCGGATAATGCGAAACATAGTAATGATGGTGCATCCAGGGTTGATAAACATTTACGTCAAGAACAACCGAAAAACAGTTATTCAAATCAAAGTTCCCATAAATGGTAGGAAATTCGGATGAATAATTCCACTGTCCGTTATTCAGAAAAATAAACTCTCGGCTCGAAAGATCATAGTAACTTTCTATATCAGGCAAATAGTAGTATCGGGCACCGGTATAATAAGGAGGTGCCCAACGAGGATTCTCGTAATTTGTTTGAGTAGCTGAAGTGCTGTAGGTATACACATCACATCCGGTAAATACTGCGACTGTAAGTAATGTCATTACCGCTAGAGTCAATCCTTTTATTGTCTTCATAATATGCCGATTTTAATTGTTTTCAAAGTAATTAAACAAATTCCATACCACAAAGTTTTCTCACAAATAAACAGATCCCAACCACCACAGCATTTTCTTGTATAAGTTATGAAATATCCCGAAAGACAGGGCAATATGGTTGAATAAAACAAGGTATTTGTTCCCTGAAAAGGAACAATCTGATTTTTAGAAGCGTTGTTATTAAAATATCAGCATATTCAATCAAAACAAACAGATTCTCTGGAAATAGCACTATCCAGGTAAGTTGCATGAAGTGTAGTTTAGAGAAACAAATAGCTAATTTTACATTATGAATTCAACCGATAAAAAATACAGTTTACATCCACAGGCATCCTTAGTGTACCTGGTTAGAAAACCAACAACTGAAACCGAAAACACTCCTTTGCTCCTGCTGATGCACGGAGTTGGAAGTAACGAACAGGATTTGTTCTCATTGGCACAACATTTACCCGACAATTTCCTGATTATATCAGCCCGTGGACCTTTTAGCATTGGTTCTAACAGTTTTGCCTGGTTTCAGGTAAGTTTCTCAACCGGAGTTCCTGTTATTGATTACACTCAGGCCGAAAACAGCCGGAACACGATCATTCAGTTTATCGAATCGTTGAAAACCCAATTCCTGTTCAATGAGAACGAAATTTATGTCGGTGGGTTTAGTCAGGGTGGTATTATGTCGTACAGTGTAGGACTTACCCGGCCTGATTTGATTAAAGGCATTGCTGTAATGAGTGGAAGACTCCTCAAAGAAGTCAAACCCCAAATTGCTTCGCCTGAAGCGTTGAAGAATCTACAGGTTTATATCTCTCATGGTACATCCGACAACGTACTGAGCATTGAATATGCCCGTGAAGCTAATGCATTCCTGAAAACATCAAACATTTCTCCTACTTATAAAGAGTTTGAAGGAGGACATACTGTCACCAACGAAATGCTGCTTAGTTTAATTGATTGGCTGAAACGTGAATAAAAAATGATTCATTCTAAAAATATCGGGAAAAAGTATAGCAAGTCTAAGCGAAGCGGGGCTTAAACTTCTGTAATCAGTCAATAGACTGACTTATTCTAGCTTCGCTGATTTTCAATTCAGTCCAAGTTACAAACTTGAACTTCTTTATAATCCGGAAGCAACATGTATTTGTTCCTGTACATGCGAAGCCATTGTGGCAGCAATTTTCTTTACAACCAATTGTACCCAAAGAAAACTCAACAAACCCTTCATTGTGATTGTGCTTGTTATTTTCAGTCCATCAGCAGTTTCTTCTAACATGTGGTGGTAATACATCTTAGCCATTGGAAATTCCCCAAGCTCCAAACAATACTTGTTCTCAACAACTTCAAGTAGTTTTACGCTCACTGTACGGCCGTTTTTGGGTTGAATTAGATACTGATTTCCAGCCTCAAATTTACCTTCAAGCAGTGCAAATTCAATTTCCTTGTTCCAAACATGCCAATGATTAATATCACTAAACAGTTTCCACATTTGTTCCTTTGTAGCCTCTGTTGTTACAATTGAATGAGATCTTGTCCACATATTTTTAGTCTTTACGTATGTTGTACTAACTCCTGTAACTGTGGTTTGTTCATTTTTTCTGGATTTTTCCCTTTTTCCTCCTGGTTTGTTTATTTTGCACTCTGTGCTTAGTTCAAGTCTGAGCGAAGCGGGGATCCGCCAGCAGTCGGACAGGCTTTGGACTAATAATTTAGAAGTTTCTAACTTCTGTCATCAGTCAATAGACTGATTTATTTTAGCTTCGCTGATTTTCAATTCAGTCCAAGTTATAAACTTGAACTGACGTTAGTTTTGTCTCTTACTCTTAGAATAATTAGAGAACTTATCTTATTATTACTTTCTTCGAATATATTTTATTATCTGTTTTTAGTTGTAATAAATAAATGCCTTTGGGGAAAGAAGAACTATTTATTGTCTGTAAGCCGTTAGTTTGAGTTGATGGATACCAAGCAGATGAATATACAGGCTTAGTTGACAAATCGTATATTTCTATTTTGTAGGATGTACAATTAGTTGGAATCTGAATATTCAACATATCCTGTGCTGGAATAGGATAAAGCTTTATATCATCTTTTGCAGGCACATTAGGTATCCTGTCATTAATACCTGAACTACTTTTCAATACAGAAATACCTCCATAGCTATGTGTAAAGTAAACATCGCCATTCGACAAACGAATGACGTCAAGGACAGAACTAAAAGTCATTCCTGAATTACTAATCGTGTATGCTTCCCAAGTATTTTCTCTGTCGAATTTCGCAGCACCGGCACTTGTAGCAACCCAAATTGTATCATGGCTATCAATAAAAATATTATTGATTATATCTGAAGGCAATAAAGAATTCGTTTTCAGATAATTTGTCCAGTTTGTTCCATTAAAACGAATAACACCCACAGCTGCATTACCTACCGAATTACACCACAAGTTATTCTTTGAATCAAACTTGATATTTAATATCTGATTCGACAAAAGTGGGGCTTCTGCCGCTGTCCATATATGCCAGTTAATACCATCGAAGGAAAAAATTCCGGGCGTTCCGGTTGCATACCCAAATGATCCCCATAATACATTTTTAGTATCAAATGTCAGCGCCCAAAGACTATTGTTTGGAAGCGGTGAATTTGTATTATTGAATTCTATTACCTGACCATTTTCATATTTGAGCAAACCCCTGTTGGTGGTAGAAACCCAGAAAGTATCGGGTGAAACAGGAACAATATTTTTAATATAATCTGTTGTAAACTGATCGTAATACCTCCATGTATGGTTTTCAAAATAGCCAAGTATGGTTTTGTCACCATAAGTGAAAATGCCTTTATCATTATATACCTTAATTCCGCTGAAAGGATTTGTTTTTAACCCAATAGCATCAAAAGTAAGATTAAATGACTTTCCATCGTATTGAGAAGAACCAACTTGAAGTTTTGAATTCAATATCCCCAATTGCCCGCCTACCGGTAATCCCTGATTTGTAATGGGGACTTTATCAAACTGTCCATTCTTAAAACGGTATAAACCATTGTTATATGTTCCAACCCATACACATGAGTCATCATTTGAAAGACATGTGATAAAATCATTTGAAAGATTAAGGCTATAAATTTCGCTGTTGCCTGATTCTTTAAAATTAATTAGATTTAAATTACTTGAAATCCAAACATTACTGTTTTTATCAACGAAACAATCTGAAATTTTGTCGGGACAAACAGAATTAGAAGAATTGTATATGGTTAAACTATCATTTTTATATTTGTAAAGTCCATTACTGTTGGTGCCTACCCATAAATTGCCAGAAAGGTCAAATTTTGCCACATTACAAGCAAATCTATTATTGTACATAAGCGTAAATGTGCCGTTTTTATAACAGTACAAACCAAAAGTTGTAGAAGCAACCAAACTTCCATCTGACATTGGTTCAAAGGTATTGACATAATCTGCGGATGACATAATAGGGTTTCCTATCTTAATATAATTGAATCCATTAGCAAAAATGCGATAGAGCTTTTTATTTGCGCTAATAAAAACAGTGTCATTTTTATCAATATAAAATCCTTTGCAATAGGTGTCGTTTACAACTGAAGTGGATGACTCATTAAATAGTTTACACTTATCTTTAAAAAAGCAACCTATACCATTGTATTGCCCTGCTATCCAAAGATTATCCTTATTGTCTTTTGCTAAATCACGAATAGAATTGGTAGGTAAACTGGCATTAGCCCTGTTATAACAATAACTTTCACTTGTCTTTTTATTGTATTTCACCAATCCTCCAAAAGTACCTATCCACAAAGTGTCCTTATCGTTACATAAACTCATAACTTTATTGGTATTCGTTATGTTTTCCCAACCTGGATATTGGGCAAACAAAACCGGGCTAATAATCAACCCGAACAATAATGTAAGTAAAGTTTTCATAATCATTCAAATTTAATTGATTCAGATATATAAGTTCTGTTTACTGGAAATTATCGATTAAATTACCTTTTTTGCCCCAAGTATGTCTATTTGCACTCTGTGTCTGGTTCAAGTCTTAGTGAAGCGGGGATCCGCCAGCAGTCGGACAGGCTTTGGACTAATAATTTAGAAGTTTCTAACTTCTGTCATCAGTCGATAGACTGATTTATTTTTGCTTCGCTGATTTTCAATTCAGTCTAGGTTAGAAACTTGAACTAAAGTTAGTTTTGTCTCGTATACTTAGAATAATTAGGGATTACAGCTCTAAGCAAACCAACACCAGCATTCTCACGTTTAAATTAGAACTTATGCGGCAGACCAAGAGGTCTATGAAAACACATCAATTAGTCTTTAATCAACTTTCTAGTCACAACTTCACCACCCGTATATATCTTAACAAAATAGATTCCCTTTTTCAATAACGAAACATTAATTTTAGTATCATAGGCTGAAGTTATTGATTCCTTTCCAAACGGATCATATATTTCAACTCTGTCAACTTTTTGATCGGAACTGATTTTCAGGTAATTACTAGCTGGATTTGGATAAACAAATACTCTTGAGCTATCTACTAAACTATCAAATCCATTAGATGATAACATAAACCTAAATGAGTTAGAATAATGTCTCGTCTTTCCATTTAAACCCATTACTCTGGCATAGTATCTGACCGAAGGAGATATATGATGGAGTGTAGATGACACCAAAGAGGTTCCGTAACTATATACATAATTAGGAAGTCCACTAATTGAGTCACCATAGTTTTCAGTTAGTCCATACTGAAATTTGATATTTGTCAAAAAACCACCATTACTATTAACCAAAACTTGCAAAACAACTGAACTATCAGATAACTGTTTAAATTCTATCGGAATGATTATAATATCCCTTTTCAGTTTCAGCATATTTTCAGCACTATAAATAACATCATCACCCATGTTCGCCCGGATCCGATAGTAATAAACTGCAGCTGAATCCAAACCCGTTAACTGAGCTGAAACATAACCGTAACTACCTTTGCTTATTAGACCTGGAACACTAATTTTGTTTTCATAATTACGTGTTGTACCATATTCCATAGTTACATTACGAATAGTATCTTTATTAGCTTTGATATAAATATCAAAACTTGCATTATTTCCGGTTATATATGGAGAATATATGTTGATTGCATATGTATCTACTGTAGTGAAAGTCATTATAGAACTGTAAACTGCTGCACCCTTAAAATTGGCTTTAATTCTTGCATAATAACGGGTCAATGGTTTTAAAGAACTTATCTTAGTCGAGATTGCTTGGCTCATACCGGAAGATACTGTTGCCGGTTGTGCAGCAACTTTATATGTAAATGTGGTGTCGGTGCCATATTGAAATTGAATATCTGATATATCGCCTGCATTGGAAACAACATTCCCGCTTAAGTCTGCATCGTTCGACCCAACATTATAAACGTAGTTCATGCCTATAGTATAATCCGGTAAAGTTGTAAACTGAAGCATATCGCTGGAGTATTGAGTACCATTAGCTGTAGCCGTCAATCTGAAATTATATGTTTGATTAGGTTTAAGATCTTTCAAATTTATGCTTTGACTTAAACTTGCATTGGGTTGTACTGAATCGGGTTGAACTTTCACTATATTCGTGAGAGCTCCTATTCCATATTCAAATTGAATATTCTTAATTAATAAATTATTAGATGTCACATTACCTGAGAGAGTAACACTATTATTTGTAACCGAACTTGCCGGGTTTACAACTAAAACTGCAGGTTTGAAATCCACTTTCTTTTTCATAATTACCCCACTTCCACCAAAAGCATACAGTTCGTTGGCATATAGCTCCAGACCTTTAACACTATAAGGTTTGGCTAGTTGAGTCCAGCTCACACCTCCGTTGCTTGTTTGATAAGTTTGACCGTAATCTTCAGTAATATAGCCGATATTTGCTGAGTAGAATTTCACATCAATATAATAACCATAAGGCACAACTAATTTTTGCCATGTAACTCCTCCATCGACTGTTTTATATATATCGGAACTACTTCCACTGGCAAAATATCCAATGTTTTCATCCGTAAAATCAAAAGAAGCAATACTACTAAGTCCTACAGGTGTAGCTAAAATAGACCATGTAGTTCCACCATCCTTTGTCTTATATATTTTACTATAATTTCTACCATATCCTACAAGTGGACTTATAAACTTCATTTGACTAAAACTATAATCATTAACTTTTGTCCAGGTTGTACCTCCATCTGTGGTTTTAAAAGTATGCGTATTGTTAAAACCGCCACTCACAAAGCCTGTTTTATCATCAATAAATCTAATTGAATATAGGTTGTCGTACATTATTTCTTTTCCTCCGTATGTAGCTGTCCATGTTTTTCCACCATTAACTGTCTTAAACACTTGTGCTACATCAGCCGACGAATTTATATCGCCTCCTGCAATACAATAACCGATATTTTCATTGACAAAATCGAACTGATTTGTATTACCAGTTGCAACCGGAGCTCCTATATTCGACCATGTTTTGCACCCATCTATCGATTTTATAAACGAATTCCCAACCAACCCATAAGTAGTTGTTACGGACATAAATTTCAATTGTTTGATATCATTGTAGGTTGGAGCATATCCTTTCCATGTTTTTCCGCCATCTTTAGTTTTAAATATACGACCACTTAAGCCAACAGCAAAACCTGTCATCCTATCAATAAAAAAGATACTATTAATATCTGCACCTCCATATCTCCCGTTCTGAGGACTAATCCACTCCCAGGTAGCACCACCATTGGTAGTTTTGAATATAACACCATATTCACCTGCAATAAATCCATTTTGTGAATCGAGAAAGAAGAAAGAATTTATATCATCACTTGTACCGTTGATTGAATTCCAGGTTTCCCCGGCATCAGTTGTTTTCAGAATATCTGCCGTATAACCCCGCGAAATAAATCCGGTGTTATCATCTGCAAAATACAGTTTATTGATATTGCTGGATGAAGTACTATTTGAGCTTTTCAAGTTCCAGGTTTTACCTCCATCCACTGTTTTAAACACACTGCCATTCGAACATCCTGCATGTCCCACTTTGGAACTTGTAAAACAGGAACTTGTAATGTTATAATTAGTAATATCTGACGTATTCCAGTGTTGACCTCCATCGATGCTGCAATAGAGTTTATTGGTTCCGGTAACGTAAACTGTATCTTTGCTAATGACACTAATTCCGGTCAGATTATCTGTAAACGGAGTAACCAGTTTGTTCCAACCAACTCCCATATAAGTCGACTTGTAGATAGCGCCAGAACTACCGATAATATAGCCATAATTATTTTTAAACGCCATTAGTTTTCCTGAGCTTACGGGCATCAATACTTTCCAGATTGCTCCGCCATCCGAAGTTCCTAAAATTTGTTTTTCATTGAGTATATACCCAACCTGACTGTTCAGAAAACGAATATCCAGACCGGTTAATGCAGATGGCTGTGGATTCAATAGCTTCCACTCGTTTAGATCTTCGCTCGACTGCTTATTGCTGTACACATAGAACGATTTTGTAGCCGCACAACCTGATTCGTTTTGAACTGTTACCGAATACCAACCTTCCTTTTTGATGTAAATGGTTGAAGTCGTTTGTCCGGTATTCCATAAGTAGGACTTGAAATTACCAACGCTTACCGGTATGGAATCGAGCACTCCCAGTTGTATCGAATCCGGTAAGTCTATTACAGGAAGAGCTGTTACATTCAGGTAGACAGAATCGGTGGTTTGACAGCCAAAGTTATTTTCTACAGTGAGTCTGTAATTTCCCGGTTTTGTTATTACTATTGATCGTGTATTAGCTCCGGTGTTCCAATTGTACGATTTAAATCCTTCCGCAACGGATAATTCGTAACCATAACAAACAATAGTATCCTTACCTAAATCGAATTTTGGAGAAGGATTAATCGTTATTTGCTTTTGTATAGTATCTGTTTTTGTGGGATAATACGCCAACAAGGTTACGGTATATTTTCCTGCCGAACTATAGCTGAACTGAGGATGGCGCGATACCGAAGTACTCCCTTGTCCGAAGTTCCATTTGACTGAATCTAATCCTGTTTCGTTGGTGATTTGGAAGTCGGTAAGGTTTCCGCTACATGCATTGCTGAATGTAAAGCTGGTTTTGAAAAAATAATTTTGAATAAAAGTAGGAGTTTGGGCTACAAAGGCAGATGTACCTTCCAAATACAATCCAAGCTCTTTTACAATGCAACTTGTACCTAGGTCATTTGGATTTTGAACTACACCCAGATATCTCGTTCCACTATCCTGACCTCCTCCTTTTGTAAAGTAGATCCTTCCATTCGGAGCCAGCTGCATTTCCAACAGACCATTATACATATCCTGAAATAGTTTTGTCCTCGAATTATTTATATAATCATAAGTTACAGTACTAATGTCGTACTGATACAATGCACTTTCACCGGTACTCCCGCTCTGGTAAACATATAGTTTTTTTGCATCGGAAGAAAACTCCAGACCACCACAACCGCGATAGGTAACAGGCATACTAAATGACAGGGGATTTGTCAGCATTCCAGTAGAGTTATCGAAGTTAAACAACGAAAAACCTTCAGCAGTATAGCTAACATCATAGCTACAGGCTACTCTTAATCCATCAGGC
>Ga0302215_10002014_pt1 | contig 14152 bp, 13 predicted proteins | sample II_Fen_N3_1_FD_194580 | JGI IMG/M metagenome (GOLD analysis project Ga0302215, IMG submission 194580) | Peat permafrost microbial communities from Stordalen Mire near Abisko, Sweden - II_Fen_N3_1 | ecosystem: Environmental > Terrestrial > Soil > Wetlands > Permafrost | place: Sweden: Abisko...
CATAATTTCTAATTGTGTAGGGATATCCGTAGTATTACTATATAACTCTGATAAACGGGTATATTCATTCTTATCATCGGCAGCCGCAAGTGTATTCTTATAATTGATATTGTCAATGATAGACTGTGCACCTTGAGTAATTCCACCTTGTAATGCCGACATATTAGCTCCTACAATACTTGACTTCCACATATCATATTGATTTGCTGTTTGTGCATTAGATTGTTGAACCTGCATCTCCTGTTGAGCATTGAATTGTTTAGCCTGGTTATCAGTTCCTACATTGATGGCTTCACGTTGATTATCCATAGCAGCTATCTGTGCTGATAATTGGTTCTGTGCTTCTGATTGTTTACCAACATAAAGAGCATTTCTACCTGTTATACCAGTACGTCTATCCATGGCCTGTGCTCCATAAATACTCTTATCAATAGCTTCTTGCCCGGCGGATAACTGTGCTTGTGAATTACCTTCCACATGAGCCATCTCTACTGGTCCACGATAATCCACTGTTGCGGGTTTCATCTTATTAGCACGTGCTATCCCTGCAATGTTTATAGCTGCACCTACAGCAGTATTTACTCCTGTAAGTATATTCGCTGTGTCTGTTAGTGAAAGTCCTTTAGAATCACCTGCAGGTGGTGGTACGTTAGTTTTTGTTTTATCAATAACTGCAGGAAGAAATACCCGTTGTTTAGTGATAGGATCAATACTCCATTTAGAATTATTAATGATTGCCATAATATTAAATTAATCGGTTATTTACTATACTCTTAGATGTTGTTGGATCCATCATTTCATTAATGGCCTTAACACTACTACTTACTCCTTGCTGAGTATAATTTATTTTTGATTGTTGTAATGAATTATCTGCTGACTGTTGTTGGTTTTTTTCACCTTCAACTTGTTTTTTATAAAGATTATTGTAGTCCTCGATTTTACCTTGTTCGTTACTATCAAGAATAGAACCTATTCCTTTCATTAATCCTCCTACTGCTCCTGTTATTACAGCTGGTAAAGCTCCTACTCCTGTTGCAGCCAGAACACCTGAACCTGCTAATGTTACATCTCCGGCAGTAGAAAGATATCCTCCTACTCCTGACTTTTTTGGTGGTTGATAGATTGGCATTATGTAAATGATATTATAAAGTTAGTAATGACATTACGTATAAAAAATAGATTCTTACCAGTATAAGATAAATGAACTTTTATCCATTGACCTCTCATATTTGAATTGGTCTCAAAGGTATTAAATTCTGTTACATTTAACGGCCCTTCCGGAGTAGTTTTTTGATTAGGTAATACCGGTAATCTCCATACATTCTCTTTATATTCAGGATTGGTCCAGAATTCATCATTGTCAATAAATGGATATTTCTTTGAATATTGATACTCTGTTTCCCATTCAATATGATTTAGTTCCTCAGGACACATATTGATCAAATGCCCTTTAAATTCTTTCTCATAATTTGAAGCATCCTTTTCACTCTTACCATTGATAATAAAATCTATCTCTAATGGAAACTGTTTACCATGAAAATTTAATGGTTTTCCAATATTATGTTCCCACATCTGAGTAGTAGATAATGTATTTCGTGGTGTCTTAGCAAAAGAAAATAAACGCTTATCCAGTTTCATATAGTAATTAGCATCATAAGAAATGAATCCGGCAAAAGAATCAAACTGTTCTGAGAAGATAAGAGTATGTGATTTCGTTCCTAAATGGATAGTAAATAAAATCTGTTTGTTTTCTTCATCGTAAGCAGTAACAATACCGGTAGGATTCAATGCATAAGTGTCCTGTTTAAGTACTTTTACATTTTCTTTCAGTGTCTTAAATATATCAAATACCATTTTTGTCTTAGTAAGATCTTCTACATCATATACTACTGTTCCGGATGCAGTTGATGAACCTTTAATACGCCATATCACTTCTCTGTTCCAATCAATACCATAAGCACCAGCTTCACCTTGTATGACACTTTCCTGATGTTGTGTACCATAATCAGCTAGGCTACGACTATTATCATTTAGTATGGATTTATCACCAAGAATGATTTCAGTGATATCTCCATTAGATTGTAGTCGTGAAGCACCATAATGTTGATTAATACCAGCATTCTGAATAGAGAATAGAATAGAATTGATAACGATAAGTTTATTAATAGCTCCCTGTTCAAAAGCATAGTCTTGGTACTGATCTACAGGAAACTCTTTGTATCCATCCATAAAGGCACCACTGATATGAGAATTACTGAATCGTATTCTATTGGGAGACTTATTACTCTTAAGCAAATTAATTGTGTCAAATGGATAAAGTGTCATCAGTCCTTTCAACTGATTATATCCCATATTACTTGACCAGGACTCTTTAAGATACCGTCTACTCTCTGACTTCCAGATAAAGTTATCAATAATCGTATTCTTAGCTCCTGCATTATCATCGGAGAGTACATATGGATAGAATGTATCATCCACCCCCGGAACACGCAGGAAAGTGTTTACAAACGATTGTAAGTATAAGTTAAATGCACTACCTTGTTTCCATGAGTATTCCCAGTCTTTGATAGAATTAGGAAGTCCGTTCCATCGTATACAACGCATGAATGTTTTCTGTGAGAATACATCCCCTCTAAAGATAGGTGTTGCTACTCCTGTAACATTCCACTGACTATCATCATCGATAATATGATATTCTTCATTAAGGATATTATAAGAGTTCTCAACATCAGTAATGTATTTCTGTATATCTTCATACCGGCATAGATTAACGATAGCATTATTCATATTACGATAGTCAGTATCTTCCATCCCGATCGTTGCAGTAGAGATATACTTTCCTTTCTTAGGCATAAATACTCCAACATAAGGTGTGGCCGCCATAGAAAGATTTGTTGCAACCAGTGGCAATGAATTTATTTCTCTTTCTCCTTCAAAAGGAAATATATATTTAGAACCAAATGGCCAGGACTTCCATGCACTTGCAAAATCCATGATGTTCGGATATATATAAGTCTCTGTATCCACAACAGATTTCTTAGTACGGTTAATCATTATCCCTGCTTCTAAGGACTGATTACGGGACTGGTTGAAGTATTGTACTATTGTGTTAGAATCAACATCATCAGCAGTACGCATATCATCCCCAAAGACTTCTATGATACTTTTCATACGGGTAATAAATCCATGATGATTAGGAAGAACTTCATTCTCCTGAATTACATTTATCTCTGATGAAGCAATAGGTTGTACATCAAGTTTATTATATCCTATCTTTAATGGATTCAGATATCGGTTACTCATCTCTGTCTGATTGGTAAAGATAGGTGTATCAATATAGATAGAATCAACATCAGGATCTGTGCTTGGACTACCTGTTCCACGAGAACCCAACTGCGTATGGATACTGTATTTGTTTATCTTATCAAATGTACCCAATGGCAACAACGGTGGTCTATAGGTAGGAACTTTTATCACAGGTTTAATAAACAGATTGGTATTTATGTTTATCGATTTATTAAGAATGATATCCGGAATAAACACACAGAACTTATCTGTCTTTAAATTATCAAAATATGACTGGTAGTCTGCTATGTGATTATACATGTCATTGTTTGAAGCAACCACATTAAACTCACTCTTACCAACTGTATCAGGACGTATCATAATCTCTTCTTTATCCATGACCATAAGTTGTGTGACAGCATCCTGTTCCATTCTCCAACGGAAAGTACCATTATCATCACCTTTACGTTCCTTGCTAATCTTTAGAACAGGAAACATACGCAGGTTATCGCCATCAAGGACAGGAAAAGCAACATCGGTAGTAGAATTACCCAGTTTTGTTGACTGAGCAATTTCTACCGTCCCGGTATTAAATTTGTTCTTAAATCCAACAGCTTCCACAGCAGCTACTGAGAACCCCTGGCAGACTATATTTTTCTGTCTTGTACCTTGTACTATGTATATGGCCGTAATAGTCGGTAACAGACTCTTATTGGCTAAATAGTATGCTTTGGCATAAGAATAGATAATCTCCAATCCCATCTTTTTAAAATGAAGATCAGAAACTGTACTAATATCTTTCTTTTTAGGAAACATGAACAATCCGTTATTATTCATATTGAAAACAGTACTATCACTATTTGCTGTAGCAGCTAACATCTCGTATGTATATAAAGAACGTACATAGGGGATATCTGATGATACCGTTGTTTCATGACAAAGTTCCGTTACCTTCATCCAGTTGACAGTATCAGTAGGAATGGTAAACGGAAACTTAATCTTTACCTGATAATAGGATGAAGCATATTTCACTACCTCATCCTTATCATACTGGTTACCTAGAACCCAGTCACCTCTTAGTTTATAATAGGGCATATCATATTATTTTTTATGAGTTCTACCATAGGTAAATGAACCATTTATAATATATTGTGCTGTAGTTAATAATACAACATTAAATATACCTTCTATATGAGTTTCATTTATTACATTAGCTATTGATTTATAGAATGTGGTCCCATTAGTTGGAAGTGTTGGCATATTATTAGAAACTCCATTATTTATTCCAGCACTAATTGTAATACTACCATCTTCAGTTGTATCATCTGCAATCCAATATGAGAAATTTAATGTGATATCTTGAGTTACATTTTCAGGTATTGTCAAGGCGGAATCTGAATATGCATTTGCAACAAGAGTATATGCATTTGCAGTGATATTAATATATAGACTTGCTTCTAATTCGCATTTAGTCCAATCTAATGATGCTAGTAATAATGGTTCAAAAATATATAGTTCCTCAAGATAACTTTTATAAGCTAATTTTCTGATATTAAAATCAGATGAACTTAATTGAGCTAATTGTGTAGTATCAATAAGAGCATATCCCGGAAAAGCATTCATCCCATTAAGTACTATAGTTTGTGGATTAAAACCTGATATTTCAGGATGTTCTTCTGATTTAATTACTGTAAAAATTAATGATCTTCTTTTACCTGTTGTTACGTATGCCATAATATTATTTTTTTAGATGTTATTATTATTAATTAATTTCTATTTGTACATAAATATATGAATTATTATCTAATGATGATATATAACTATAGATAGATTGATATTCAAATGCTAAAATATAGAATGTAATATTACTAACATAATTAAAAATCATTACTATTTCAAAAATCTGAATAAAAACATATGCATTATCATCAATATAAGAATTATATATGTAAACATTTTCATATTCTATTGCTAATACATATTGTAATAATTTTGAAGTATAAGTATATGAATTAATATATAAAAACTTTTGATCTACTTTCTTAGTTACTATAAAAGAGTTTGTTGGAAGAACAATGAAATCCAATAACAATGACCTATTCAGACCGGTAGTATTTTTATAATATTTTCTATTCGATAATGATAATACTGAATCATTAATAGAATATTTACGTAATGAATCATACTGTCCCTGGTATAGATAATCCACATAACTATTTTCATACCATCCATGAATAGGAAACACATCCGTCTTGAACTGTCCATCGATAAGAAATGATACACCCAACGGATATATCTCTTCTTCCATATATTCCAGTTCTTTGGTATCTTCATCGACATACTTATCAAAATTATCTTCATCCTTAATGATAGCATGCGGAATGAATCTATTGGCAAGTTCTTTCAACATAGATAAATCTTCTGTCTTTCCTTTCCAGTTAGCACCATAGTAATGACCATCGAGTTGAGTATGTGTCTCACAGATATTCTGATGGATATTATCTGATAGTAGTTCTTCAACAGTAATTACTCGTTGAGCATTATCTCCATCAATGATTATGTTTGTTGATAAGTTAGATAGTGAAAAACTTTTATCGATAAGATAGTTATCACGTGATAATAATCCGTTCTCTCCATAGTAATATACAACTCCTACCGACACATATTTGAAGTTAGGATCTGTATTACTTATGGCAAGACGTATACGCTTACTTACACGTGCCGTACCATCATTGGTAACACCACTGGCATTATTTACTAAAGTGTTTCCGGCATGGATAAAGATAGGCCCTATCTCTTTTATAAACGGGGTAGCATTTAGCGACTGGTCCTCATAACGAATATATAGATAGTATGTTCCGGGTTTCATGTTTCCATAATCTTCTACACTATATACTACTTCCGGAACATTCGCTATGGTTGTCTGTTGAAAGAATACTTCCCTGGTAGGTGCTGTTGAATAGAATCGTTTGGTAGGAATACCATCTTTATCTATACCGGTATTGATGATTACGTTTGGATTAAGTCCATCGCATATATATAGGTCTACTGAACCATCATAGCTGTTCTTAGCGAATATATCTAATAGTTTTGAGGTAGTATATCCAAACAGAGAAGCAAGTACCTTAAACGGACTTAAAATCCCTAATTCAGTACGACTATTCAGAACAGGTGCCATAATATCTATCCATCCCGTAGCACTACATCCTTTTAAAGAATATAGACATAGATAGTTTATACCACCGATAGGACACAGAGTAAAAACATACATAACACTATCAAAGTAACAGGTACCAACAGGGACTTCATTAACAGCAAAATTCCAGATAGAGATTGTTCCCTTCTGGTCTGTTATCATAAGTCCACGTTCATCATTTGATACCATGGTACCATTTAGTAGATACGTATAACTATCCTGGGGAAACAGGGTATAATCTACACCACCCTTCATGCCACCCATGAAATTATTTATATGTTGCATAGTTAATCTATTGAAGAGGTTCTACCAAGTGCATTCTTATTCTGTATTGTATCATTCCGTCTGACAAACATAGCATATGCATCACTAACTAGATAGTTATGGATATCACGTATATCGTTATCTGTAATATCATCCCAGGAACGTGAAGCAGCTTCTATCTCCCAGTCCTTATCTCTTTGTATCTCCAACCATCTCCATTGTGCAATCTTAGGCGGTATACGAGTAGCATCTTCCTCATACATTTTATAGATACAATAGTAGTATGCTGCAGACTCATAACCCCTCTTTATAAATGGAAATCCATCTGCATCCATAGGAAGAGATGTATAGTCGATAAAGACCTTTTGAGGTACTTTAGAATCAGCGAAAAAGATATACTGTCCCTGATACGACAAATCTTCAATGAGTTTATAATCCTCATTAAAGACACCATCTAGTTTGAACATGTTATCCGGAAGAAGTACTTTTTTATCAGTAATAGAATAAGAGCCATCTGTATTCTTAGTACCAAGTTGGAACTTATGATGTATATCCTGTCCAACTGGATCCCGAAGATAATCTGTTACCAGTTCGCTACACCAACGCATACACTGTATTTTGTTTATCTCTGCCCCCTTAGAAGGAAAGGATGATATGAGTCGTGCATATGTCTCTGAGGCTGTAAAAAATTTATTATTCATAATTATTTTCCTCCTTTATTATAGTGATCGTAATTACCCATGACAATCTTTACATAGTCCTGTGTTTCCTTGAATGGTGGTATACCTTTATACTTAGATACATTACCCGGTCCGGCATTATATGCTGCAAGAGCCATAGACTTATCACCATTGTATTTCTTTATCAGATGGGACATATACATCGCTCCACCCATAAGATTCTGTTGTGGGTCATTAGGATCGATATCCTTACCCGTAAGTCTCTTAATCTCTTTGATAGTAATCGGTGTCAACTGCATAAGACCTACTGCACCGGCATTACTACGGGCATGAGGTTTAAACTGACTCTCCTGTTTTGTTACCCCGGCAATTAAGTTACTATCTACTCCTGATGCTTTGGAAGCATTCTGTATCATATCAGCATACTCTCCTGAATAGATACTGGGAGTATTACTTTGTGGTTGTGGAATGGCCGGCTTGTTGTTATCCATGGATTGTGAACTATAAGGTATAATGGCATCGGTACGTGATACTCCGGCAGAAGCATCTATGTAAGATTGGTTCTTAAGCATCTTAGCATTCTGTTGTTGAAGATATCCACCTATATTGGCATAATCCTCGTCATCAAATTTATCAGTATATAGTCGTTTCATTGTTCTAGTATTTATAACCGGTATCTTCAATATCCCGAATACGTTGTTTATAATGTTTACCTAATCCCCAAAAGGGTCTTTTATATCTTGTACTTCGTATCTTTTTGTCATAGATACATTCTATGGTGGTATAGAACCCTTTATTCTTACTTCTCTTTTTATCCTGTGGAAATCCTTTATAGGATGTTGTCGAGGTCTTGGTACGTAACTGAATAACTCCTACATTCTTTATCTGAATACTGTTACCCTTAAAAAGTTCTTCAATGATAATGGATATCCAGGCGAAATATATCTTGAATCCCATTCCTTTAATAATACTACTTTTTGGATGAGTATCCACACTAAAGGTAATATGATTTAGTCTCTTTCTGAATATCGTCTCCAACAATGATATCTTACGTGTTCCAATAGCATTGTCTATATTGAGAATGTCATGGTAATCATACTCTTCTACCGTAATGGTAGGAACCTTTTTATTAACCCTCGATATCTTTGTCTTTACTTCCATTGTTGTTATCCTTCATGGGGTTAACGCCATCTCTGAACTGAGGAGCATAGTTTAATTTCATATCGATACCACAATATTCTTTCATGGCTTTTATCACATCAGGTGTATCATCCTCTCGTGTCTGAAACTGATAATCTACCTGATGAATATTATCACTACGAGTAAACCTATCTGTCTCAATAGCATTAGAAGCATCAATAACATAGATCTTACCATTGATAGTAATCTCAAAATCTTTATCTTCTCGTTTTGTATAGAGAATCCATGATACTCCAAAATAGAATACAATATCCGGGAATACAACTGTATCGGTTATAACTAAATACATAGTAGTATGATTTTATTGTTGTTGATCATCTTGTTGCTGATCCTGTTGTTGGCCTTTCATAACAGGAGCATTCTTTGTCTCATCCTGTCCATTATTCATAATGTCCACTGGCATACCTAACTTCTGTGCAATATGTTGAAACGTGATTATTTCCAATTGTCGCAGATTAGCATTATCAATTGGATAGACGGATGTTTCAAATACATATCCGGATACTTTGTCAGGAGACGCAAATATAGCCCGTATAAGCCACTTTGTTTGTACTCCGGCATTACGTATCAATATACGGTTAGATATGTTCGTATAGGCAGGCTGTGAGTTCCCAAAGCGGTGATGTTGATAGGCAATGAATTCTTCAAGTTCTACATAATGAATATCCGTCATAGAATAATCTGCTGTACCCACATACTGTATATTCTTTTTCCCAGAACTTCCTAATATCATTTCAGGAAGAACAATACTTTGACAGACAAGTTTTATAACACTATTATCGGCAACAGTATTATCTACCGAGAGACATGTTATTTCCTGATAGAATGGTGTAAGACTTTCTCCACTGACATATATCTTTCGTAACAAAGCAGCTCGTGATTGGTTGATAATGTCTATAAGCCATGAATCCAGCAAAACCACGTCATCATTAATGTGTGGTTTTAACTGAATCTTTAGACTCTCAACGATACGTTCCAGAGTTATCATATAATAATTTTTTAGAATGAATAATAAAGGGTGAGTAGATTTAGTCCACCCACCCCATTATTTACATGAACGTATCTGATTAATTAGTCACATTACCAGCATCCAGTAATAGGATTAAATAATCTTTGATAGTCTTAGCCTTTACAGCAACTACATCAGCCATAGAAGCTGCATTAGTACCTGCATCGGTAGCAGTGGCAAATTCAACACCTGCAATAGCCGTAGCCGGTACATAGATATTGATTACCTGATCACGCGTTGTACTTGCCGAAGCGGATACATTTTCATATCCCAACGTCTTTTGAACGATAGAAATACAAGCATAAGGTACACCAGCAGTAGGAACAATAACACGTTGACCAGCCTGATCCGGATGTGGAGCAAACAAACGAAAGATATCATCATCCGTATAGGTAGCTTTCTTATAAGGAGTAGTAAGAACCTGAGTAAATGCATCCTCAAATGTATGTACTGTAAATAAGATTCCTACTTTACTTGCTTCCAATACTAATTTCTGTGCAACGTTAGTACCAACAACAACAGCACCGGTAAGAACTGCATTTGAAGTACGAGGTACATCAAGAGCAATGGTAGCGATAAGACCGTTGATGATAGTATCCTTATCAGCATCCAATAGTGTCCCTGCAACGATAGTAGTAAATGTAGTCATCTTATAGGAATAGGTATGTGCTACTGGGAACTGATCATTACCAAAACCGGTATACAAAGGTTGATGAGTAACCTCAACATCAAAGACAACAGATTTCTCTCCATTCCATAAGAAGTTAGGAGTAAGTGTGATTTTTTCTTTTTGTCCTGCCTGGCCAGTCTTAATAACTGCTGTTTGTCCTGCATTCTCTGGGATATCAATACCCAGGTTTTTAAAGGTAAGATGTTTCAGTCCCTTTGAATCAAAGTAGAAACCAGCATCAAGACCTGTCAAAGAATTTAAAAGGTAGTCCTGTGGACCACGAACTAAGTTTGACATAATTTAGTATGTATTATTGATTTGTATTTTTATGTTTTAAATCTGCATTGAATGTTTGACTACGTACATCCTGATTTCTTTCAAGATACATACGAGCGGCTGCATTGATAATTTCTACAGTAACTTCGTTTCCAAACACACAGGACAGATCATCTTTTATTACCATCGTCTCATCTACACGAGTGGGATGGGAATAATAATCTAAGTAAATTTTTACTGAAGTCATAAGAGGTGGGACATACACCACGATATATGTCTTTTCACTTATGATATCGAACTTATAATAGACTTGCTTCTGATTAGGTCGACTGTATACTCCTGAAAGGACATCTGTTTCTTCCACGCTCTTTAATAAAGAACATTTAGCATTCCATGAACCATTCAGAAGTATAGCAATACGTTTTACGCGTCTACATTCTGCAGGACGTTCAAACTGATAACAAAGATACTGGGTATCGGTAGAGAGAGTCATAACTGTCCCCTTAACCGATTTGATAAGAGGTATTAAATCATCTGTGACTTTCTTATTAAGTTCAATCACGGCTAATTTATTGGTAATAACTTCTTCCTGTGCCTGGTTGAATACCAATGCAAATTCAGCAGGTAATACCGTCCCTACTCTATGCTTGCCTACTATAGCAAGAAAATCCTTGTAGATTGTTTTGAACGTCATCATATTATTTTATTACACCTTCAATTTTGTTTAACTGATCTTTAAGTGGTGCATAGATAGCATCATTCTTATCATTATACACAAAAGCCGCTGCCTCTGCTTCATTTGCTCCCAGGGTAATACTACCATGCATGATGTAACCCGTTGCTGTTGCCTTTTTCAAAAGATCATATGAGATAAGTTTCTTAATGAATACTATCTTCGCATTGGTATCTGAATTGGCAAAGTATGCAATTACCTCTTTTGGATTGGACTCACAGCGTGCATATAGAGCGGCCTCGGCCCTACTTGAAGTCATGTTGGTAGCATTCTCCCCAAAGAAGAACAACATGTCCACCATGTCCTTTAAAGTAGCTAATTCCTCTACTAAGTTACCAGCTTTTCTTTTTAATTTAGCATCGCTGACATCGCGCTTAGAATCTTCTTCCAAATTTTCCATATAGAACAAATGTGTACCCTGATCAATATCTTTCTTTGAAGCAGCTATTTCTGGTAGTGATAAAAAGAATTTATATTTCACAGAATCAATGGTAGGAATAAGTACATCACCTTTGTATGTTAATACTAATGGATCATTATTCCGTATCATATAATTCTCATTAGGGTCTATGATAAGTGGTTGTTTATCCAACTCAGCTTTACTTAGATTCTCCTGTCCTGTAATATACTTTTTAAGGGTATCGTTCCAGGGAGCAGCGCTCATAAACGGCTTAACTTTGTATTTCTTAGAGATAGCAAATATCTTAATATTGACGGTTGTTATCTCTGGTTCTTTGGTTGCCATAACTTGTTTTATTTATTATAAATGATTACTTAAAATGCTACTGGTTTATACAGTTCAGCAATACCATTGACATCCATCAATGCAGCTCCTGTTTCCCACAATATGTGGTGATGTTTACCATCAACTGAGTTAGCCATATCGCCACCCTTATTGATACCATTCACTTCACCTTCTTTCCATCCACGGGATCCCAGTGCCAACAATTCAATTGCCGGTTGATTGATAGAGATATCACCTAACGATAAGAAGATAGCGTTATGAGAAGTATTACGTGTTCCATCAGGTCCGTAAGTAGTTGGACGCATTGGAGAGTCCATCCAAGGAATTACAGTAGGAATGATCTTTACACCACCAAATTCATAGTACGAATAATCAAGATTGATACCTTTGGTACCACCTGTTCCTTCTACTGTATGAGGTTCAATACCTGCTTCTTTTTTCATGATACGGGCAAAGTCTTTATACCACTGCATACCACAGGCAACAGCAACTTCTGTTCCCCATGCAGAAGAATAAATAGAGATATTTTCCATGATATTGTCGATAGTACGAGTACTAAGGATATTATAAGGAAGTCTCCATGCACCATCACCCTGGTTCAATATACCATCACCGGCCATAACTTCAAATCCTTCTACAGTCTTCATGATGACTTTATCATCAGGAGTAACGGTAGAACGACCAAATAAGATCTGACGTTCACGATACATGGCAGCACGTTGAAGCATTTCAATCTGAGCCATATCAGTCCACATAGTAACACCATTATGTTCTACCCATACCGCATTTGGTTTGAATTCATTAGCAGTACCAGAGATAGACCATTTCAGACGTTGGATAGTCATATGGGTATAGGCTGATTCATTGAAAGTATATTTTTCGTATGCTGTCTCTGACATTTCCTCAAACTGAGTATGAGAGATACCAACTTCCATACCAATAGCAAGTAAAGCAGGATTTACATAGTCAGATGATACATTCGTATTGATCTTAGCACGATATTTAAACTGACCACCATTAACCTCTACTGGTAATTGAGAATCAGCAAGGAAGATGTAAGTTTGGTTATCGGCCAATTCTAATACATCACGAGGTGAAAACCAGTTCGTGTCAAGGGTAATATCAATCCATGATTGGTTCTTTCCCGGAGTAGTTGGATAGGCATCACATACAGTAGCTGCCATGATACGTCCTTTACGATCCGGATAACCTTTTACCTGCCACATAACTTTGCGGTTACCTACCACACGGTATTTACTGGATGCAGGGTCTTTAATATCATACGCTTTCGAAATCATATTACGTTGAGCCAACAGTGATGTAAAGGCCGTAATATTTTTATCAAACAAAGTTGGAACGAATGGCAACATTTCCGGATTCGATATCATGTACTTAGACATGTGTTTCGAGGTAGGAGTTTCATTCGCAAATTCTTTCGGGAAACCTGGTAAGATTCTCATTGTGTAAATTATTATTTATACGTTTATTTTTTAGAACCTCTGTCCGGTTGTGACAGTAACATACGTTCCTGTTCAGCATCCATGGTTAGTGATTCTATTCTTCGTGATCCACCGAAAGAAGGAGTAAGTTTTAATTTCTTAAAGATATCCTCTTTGGTTGATTCCCGTCCCTTGGTGATAAGTTCGACCATCTTATCTTCCCCACTCTTGGCTAATAGAAAAGCTGCTTTATATAACATCACATCGTCTGACAACATGATATCTATTCCACGTATTCCTGTTGTTTTGTCAGGGGTAAGCAAAGTCTTGAATTCATCCAACCATATAGCATGGTCCTCCTGACTGACAGGGATTCCAAAAATGGTGTCTACATTCGTTACTTTTGTTTTTATATCAGCAATCCACTTTTCGTTATCGGCAAGTGTCTTGGTATAATTTTCTTCATACTGTGCTGACTTCTGATTATTAAAATCATCCATGAGCTTTTTATTGTAAGCATCAACACGAGACTGTATCTCTAAAGCAAGTTCCTGTTTACCTATTTTACTAAGTTTAGAAATTTCTTCATTGATATCATCTTCTGTCAATCCATCCGGATTTGTTGTTTCATCATAAGTACCATAACGTGCTCTAA
>Ga0302215_10002015_pt1 | contig 14152 bp, 8 predicted proteins | sample II_Fen_N3_1_FD_194580 | JGI IMG/M metagenome (GOLD analysis project Ga0302215, IMG submission 194580) | Peat permafrost microbial communities from Stordalen Mire near Abisko, Sweden - II_Fen_N3_1 | ecosystem: Environmental > Terrestrial > Soil > Wetlands > Permafrost | place: Sweden: Abisko...
AACTGAAAAATAGAATTTGCCTCCGGTTTGCAACATTCGTGTTATATTCTCTAAAGCTTTTAAATGTCCATTATAATCAATTGGATCGCCGTATCTTCCCAATCCGAAATGTTCAATGGCATGAAGTGAGGAAATTGAATCGAACGTATTAATCATATCACCTGGAAGTTGCATTAAATCGGCTCTTCTGAAAATGATGTTAGGGACCTTGCTCGTTTGTTCACGTATATCGATTATTTCAATCTGTCTAAAGACTGCAACATGAGCAACAAAGCCATCATTTCTTGATCCGATGTCAATATGCCGAAGAGGTTCGTTTTTAAATATTTTTCGGGCAACGTAGAGGTCTTGATGGAAATAATGACCTTTCATGGTCCCGGATTCTGTAAATCGATCACCAAGTATAGGATATAATTTCCCAAATGGAAACTGAGTGTCTACTCCTTTTTGTTTCTTTATTTTGGAATAATCATTTATAAAGAAACTCAGACCACGAATAGCATTCACAAAAACAATAATATCGAATCCAAATAGTCTGAATGTCTTTTTAAGACCATTCGTGATTTTAGAAGTTTTAATCATTTCTTTTTATTTTCTAATTGCTAAAAAATTTATTGTACTAAATATTTCGAATGTTTCTTTGTATTCTTTTATTTCAGATATACCATCTTTTAAAATTCTATATATCTTGTAATTATCGTTGAGTAAATAGTAAAAATCCTGAAAATATGTTTTTGAATCTATGTTACATCCTCCAAATTCAAATTGGATATAATCGATTTTTCTGTTATTAATCATTCCTTTAGCACCATTCATAGCTTTCAATTCATGACCTTCTATGTCTAATTTCAAAAAATTAATGCGATCTATGTTATTCTTTTTACAATAGAGATCTAAAGTTGTTAATTGAATATCTTCAGTCATATTCATTGAAATACCTAAATGGTCGAGTTTCCTTTGATATACTGATGCAAGCCCTGAACCATCTTTATTTGTAAAGAGTAATTGATGATTTTCAATATCGCTTAATCCAAAATTATTTGGAATTATATTTTTTGTATTCTTTGTCGTTTCTAAAAATATTTCGTAAGTTTTTTTAGAGGGTTCAAAGGAATGGATGGTTGCATTCGTATTAAATATTTCGGACAATCTTTTTGAATAATTTCCCACATTTCCACCTACATCGAATAATGTCAGTGATTTTTCAGCCTTTAATCTTTCTTTTATATAGATGAGCACATTTAATTCACCGCTTTCTTGAAAATCACCGCCATTGCCATAATTCATTCCTTTTAATGAAATGTTAAATAGATATTCAAATAATTTCTGATATCTTTTTTTTCCTAATATCTCATTTACAATTTTCTTCCTCAATTTCATTCGTTTCTAATGTTTGCGTTGTTGATTTATAGTTGATTTTTTCATTTCCGTTTCGATTTTTGAATCAAGGCAACTTTCTCAATTATAAATTGATAAGATGTAACAAATAACTGATTGAAAAAAAGTTTGATACTTAAGAGATACAGGATTCCTGATAATAAAATTTGAGACCCTAAAAGTAAGTAATTATTGTTAATTATGAATGAAAGTCCAAATGCAAGAGTCGCAATCGCAAGACCAACGCCAATACATCCTATAAAGTCATTTAATTGATGCTTTATAAAATGATTCAAGTCTTTCTTTAGATATAAAATAGATATAAAATATGCAATAAAACATGCCAATGCATAGCCCCAAAGCATTACTATGACACCAAAATGGAAGCAGATTAAAACTGAGAGTAAAATCAGGCTTTTTTTAATAAGTTCAATCTGAAACGTAATTTTAGATTTTCCTCTTGAATTTAATGCGCTTATATTGATGGAATAAAGTGGCCCGAAAAGGGAGGCCAAACAAAGTAACTGGAAATACGGAACAGACATCATCCATTTTGCGGAAAGCAATACATAAATAAACGGATTAGCTACTGCTATCAATACCAGCATGATCGGAAAAGTGACAATTGAAGTTTTCTGTGTGATTCCCCTGAAAATCCTACGAAAACGATCGTCATCGTTTTGTATTTGAGTGAAAAGAGAATAGGTGCTCCCGACCAGGACTACCTGGAAACTAAAGTTAAATGTCTCACTTAATTTGTTTGCCTGAGTATAATATCCGACTTGTTTGATCGGGTAAAATCGACTCAATAATAATACATATAAGTTGTTGAAAATTACATTCAATATTGAAGTGCCCAGTAAGTGTATACTAAATTTCCAAAAAGTCCGAATGACATCAAATGAAAATAGCCACTGTGGTTTCCATTTAACAGCTATATAGAAGGTACTCATTCGAACGAATTGATAAAGAACCTGCTGAGTTACTAATGCCCAAACTCCATAATGCATGAATGCCAGAATAACTCCACCGATTCCGCTTACAATCGTGGAGAAAATATTGACTTTTGCCACTACTTTGAAATTCATCTCTTTGACAAGTTTCGTAAAAGGGACTAAATAGAAAGCATTAAAAAATATAGCCAGGAAAACTACCCTGCCAAGTGGAATTAGTAGTGGTTGTTTAAAAAAATGAGCAATTGCCGGAGTTGAAAAGAAAAGTACTGAATACAGTAGGAGGGAAGTAAAAATATTAAAGTAAAAAATGGTATTGTAATCAGTTTCAGTTGCATCTTGTTTTCTGATCAGTGCCTGGCCAAAACCACTCTCCACTAAAACGTATGACATGGCTGCAAATATCATCACCATGCCAAGTAAACCATAATCCGTAGGTGAAAGTAAACGTGCCAGTATAAGACCGATAACAAACTGAACTATTTGTTGCCCAAATCGGTCAACAGTAGTCCAGGTTAAGGCACTCAGCATTTTTTGCTTTAAATTATCACCCATGTTTTATTGAAAAATGTTGAGAAAGTTGTAATCGAAAATTCAAACTGGTTACTTGCCTTTGATAACATCAAAACCCTGACCGTAGACACCGATAACCGAAGATTGGGAAATAAAGGCATTTGGATCAATCTCTTTGACTATACGGAAAATTTTTACAGATTCATTTTTACGGGCAACAACGGTAACCACTTTTACAGGTTCCTTTGAATACCATCCCATTCCATCCAGTATGGTGACTCCTCTCAGGACTTCTGTATTTATTTTGGTTGCTATTTGCTCATATTCTTTTGAAAAAATAAAAAACTGAACCGATTGCCTAACTCCACTAATCACCATATCCACAGCAACTGTTGAAATTGCCATCGTTGTCAGGCCATAAACTATTTTTTCCAAACTTCCAAAATCAAAGAAATAAGAGGAACAAATAATCAATACATCGCAATAAAGCAGCACCCTTCCAAGCGTAATATTCCGGTATTTATTCACCACTTTGGCTATAATATCCGTTCCACCCGAACTTCCATTTGCTAAAAATACAATTCCAATCCCTACACCGGATAATATTCCACCAATGACACACGCCATAAAGTTGTCCTCAGCTCCAACAAAAGTCCCGGGGACAGCCTGAGGCAAGAATGCGAAAAACAGTGTCAAAATGCCTACCCCGTAGATTGTACGCAAACTGAAGGCTAACCCCACTGTACGTACTGCAACGACAAGCAATCCGAAATTAATGGCAAAGTAGGTGACGAAAATCGGGATCTTTGTAGCATAGAACACAATTGCACCTATACCGGTAACACCGCCTCCTGTAATTAAATGGGGTAATAAAAAACCTTTCCAGGCTGCACTATACATTAACAAACCAAAAGCAATAAAGATATACTCCCTGACGGTAATCCAAGTGTCTTTGGTAATTGATTTCAGATTCATATTTAGTTATTAAATTGATTAATACTAAAAATTACAAGACGACATTTACAATTTTACCCAACACAACTATAATTTTCTTTGGTTCTTTTCCCTCGAGGAATTTGATGGTCTGTTCATCGTTCATGGCTGTTTTCTCAACTTCCTCTTTACTCATATCTGCCGGTAATTCAATCATAAAACGCACTTTCCCGTTGAAGGAAATCGGATATTTCACTGATGATTCCTTTAGATACTCTTCATTGCAAACCGCGAATACCGCATCACAGACTGTTTCTGAATTTCCCAGTACCTGGTATAATTCTTCGGCTATATGTGGTGCAAAAGGCGCCAGTAGGATAACAAGAGGCTCAAGAATCGATTTTTTAGAACATTTTAGCGTAAACAGTTCATTCACACAAATCATAAATGCCGATACCGAAGTATTGTACGAGAAATTCTCGATATCGAATGTGATTTTTTTGATGGTCTTATGCAATACTTTTAATTCTTCAGCAGTTGGTGCTTCTTCGTTAACTATGAATGCTTCATTTTTGTAAAACAGACTCCAAAGACGTTTTAAGAAACGATGAACCCCATCAATTCCATTGGTATCCCAGGGCTTGGATTGTTCTAAAGGGCCCAGGAACATTTCATAGAGACGCAGAGTATCGGCACCGTATTTTTCGACAATATCATCAGGATTCACCACATTGTACATCGATTTCGACATCTTTTCTACCGCCCAGCCGCAATGGTATTTACCATCTTCCAGAATAAATTCGGCACTTTTATATTCAGGATGCCAGTTTTTAAATTGCTCCATATCCAGTATGTCGTTTGACACAATATTCACATCCACATGAATCGGAGTGGTATCGTACTGGTTTTTCAGATTTAAAGAAACAAAGGTATTTGAGTCCTTAATCCGGTATACAAAATTACTGCGTCCCTGAATCATACCCTGATTAATCAGCTTCTTGAACGGTTCATCTTCACAAACCAGTCCAAGATCAAATAAGAATTTGTTCCAAAAACGGCTATAGATTAAATGACCGGTAGCGTGTTCAGTCCCTCCGATATACAAATCCACATTCCGCCAGTACTTGTTTGCTTCAGTACTGACTAATGCCGTCTTGTTTTTAGGGTCCATATAACGCAGGTAATACGCTGATGATCCTGCAAATCCCGGCATGGTACATAATTCCAACGGGAAATTATCCTCTGTATGCCAGTCTTTCGCCCGACCAAGTGGTGGTTCTCCTTTTTCAGTAGGCAGGAATTTGTCAATTGCAGGTAATTCAAGCGGCAACCGCTTTTCATCGAGCATATACGGCATTTCGTCCTTGTAATATACCGGAAAAGGTTCACCCCAGTAACGCTGACGGCTGAAGATGGCATCCCGTAAGCGGAAATTTACTTTCAAGCGTCCCAACTGGTGTTCTGAAATATATTCTTTTGCTTTTTCAATGGCCTCTTTTACAGTGAGCCCATTCAGAAATCCTGAATTCATCATGATGCCTTCCTTAGCATCAAAGCTTTCTTCGCTGACATCACACCCTTCAATCAGTGGAATGACAGGCAAATTAAAATATTTTGCAAAGGCATAGTCACGGCTGTCATGGGCAGGAACTGCCATAATAGCTCCTGTGCCATACCCGGCCAGTACATAGTCGCTGATCCATATCGGAATCTCAGTCCCACTCACCGGATTAATGGCATAGGAACCTGAGAATACACCGGTAACACGTCTGTCGGCAAGACGTTCACGTTCCGTACGTTTTTTTGTTGCATCAAGATAATCCCCAACTTCCGTTGCCTGATCCGGGGTTGTTAGCCGTTCAACCAATTCACTCTCGGGAGCCAGTACCATGAATGTAACTCCATAAATCGTATCAGCCCTGGTGGTAAAAACCTCGAAATTATAATCCTGACCTTTTATTTCAAAACGAAGTTCGGCACCAACACTTCGTCCGATCCAGTTCTTTTGGGTCTCAGTCAACGAATCGGTCCATTCAAGGGTATTTAATCCATCCAACAATCGTTGTGCATAGGCTGAAACACGCAGGCTCCACTGACGCATGACCCGTTGTTCTACTGCATATCCCCCCCGGACAGATACCCCTTCGCTGACTTCGTCGTTTGCTAATACGGTTCCAAGTTCCGGACACCAGTTAACCTTTAAATCAGCCAGATAAGCGATGCGGTAATTGAGTAAAATTTCCTGTTGTTCCTTTTCAGATTTAGCTTTCCATTCCTGTGCCGTAAATTGTAATTCTTCGGTACATGAAGCCTGGATTCCTTTTGTTCCGGAGGTTTCAAATGCTTTTATTAATAATTCAATGGGTTGGGCTTTCTGAAGTTTTGAATTAAAATAGTGATTGAACATTTTTATGAATGCCCATTGTGTCCATTTATAGTAATCAGGATCACAGGTGCGAATTTCTCTGTCCCAGTCGTAGCAGAAACCGATTTTATCCAGTTGTTCGCGGTAGCGGGCTATGTTCTTTTTGGTAGTAACTGCGGGATGCTGGCCGGTTTGGATGGCATATTGTTCAGCCGGCAAGCCGAATGCGTCGTAACCCATTGGATGGAGAACATTGAATCCTTTCAACCGTTTATACCGGCTGAAAATGTCAGAGGCAATATAACCAAGCGGATGACCAACATGTAGTCCGGCACCTGATGGGTACGGAAACATATCTAAAACGTAAAATTTTGGTTTATTTACATCAATTTCGGTTTTATAAATGCGTTGGTTTTTCCAGTAAGCTTGCCATTTTTGTTCTATTTCTCTGAAATTGTACTCCATAATAGGTTGAAAATAAGTAATTAACTTTGGTAGGGACGTTTTATATTTAAATTAAAATATTACCTGCAAAGTTAAGCAATTTAGCCGAATAAAAAATTATGAGTCAGGCTAAAATGACACTTCTCAGGAATAATGACACATTCTGACTTCAAAGCGTACTTAAGCTTGTGGTCATGCATATAATTACCGGTCCTGTTATATGTCGGGTGAATAATACAGAATGACTCATAAACTCTTATTTGTCAGGTTCTTTTCATGTATTATTTAAATTCACAACATCACCTCAACATCACTTCAATTCAACGAATTCCTCTCTCCGTAATTTGTTCTAAGTGTCGAGGCATCTTGCTTTATGTTCCTAGGGGGTTGCTAGGGGGTTGCTAGGGGGTTCCTAGGGATGAAACCCTTTCAACCCTCTCGGAACCCCCTGGAAACCCTCTCCAATTCCTCTTTATACGTAAAACGGAAGCAGGTTAAACTCTGTTCGATCAGAAATAAAGGAACTAAATCGTTTGAAAACTAAAGAAAACCGATGGAAGTTTAGATGATTCACAATTGTCGATTTGATAAATTCAGGATTCTGGCTGAAAACGTAAGATGCATTTGAGAGAAATCTTTAAATATCTCACATAATATTTTTGAGTGCTCAATTTTTTATGGTAGTTTTACAAGGTCGTTTGAAAAAAATGATTATTTTTGCGTGTTAATAAATTTAATATTGATAAAAAATGTCCAATATCTATGGATCCATACATTTCAAAGTCCCTGAACCAACGTTGAGGCGTTTGCCATGGTATCTGGCTTATGCCCAATTAGTTTTAAAAGAGGGTGAAATGTATCTGTCATCGACTCAGATCGCTAAAAATATAGCGGTTGATGCTTCTATGGTAGCCAAAGATCTGTCGTATGTAAATATCTCCGGCCGTACCAGGGTGGGGTATGATGTGAAGGAGCTGGTAGGTATACTCGAATCATTTTTGGGGTTTACCAATTCGCATAAGGCTTTTTTGTTTGGCGTGGGAAGCCTTGGTGGAGCATTGATGCATGATAACGGGCTGGAGCAGTTTGGACTTGAAATAGTGGCAGGGTTTGATGTAAAATACGAATTGACAGGTACGAGTATTAATCATGTTCCCATTCATCATATCGAACGGTTTGAGGAACTACAGCAGCAGACCGGGATAAACATTGGTGTATTGACAGTTCCGGTTGAAAAGGCACAAATGGTATCTGAGATCATGATAGCAGGAGGTATCCAGGCAATCTGGAATTTTACCCCATTCCGTATCAGGGTTCCTGAAAACATTGTTGTACAGAACACTTCCATTTATGCCCACTTGGCGGTGATGTTTAATCGCTTGAATGCCATTAAAGAAGATGAAAAGAAAAGACAATCAACCAAAAAAACAACAAAAGAGTAAATGAAAATATTTGCCATTGGCCAAAACTATGTTGAGCATAACAAGGAGTTAAACAGCAATCACCCCACGGAACCGGTGGTATTTATGAAACCGGATACTGCCTTACTTAAAAACAACAAACCTTTTTTTATTCCCGATTTTACGAACGAACTGCATTATGAAACAGAATTAATTGTAAAGTTCAATCGTTTGGGGAAGAATATCGATACCATTTTTTCAGATCGTTATTATGCTGAAATCGGATTAGGGGTTGATTTTACAGCCCGTGATCTTCAACGTAAACTGAAAGCCGAAGGTAAACCCTGGGAATTAAGCAAGGCCTTCGATCATTCGGCAGTTATAGGTAATTTTTTACCTGTGGAAGAGTTGGGAGATATCCGGAATATCCGGTTTCGACTGGATTTAAACGGAAAAACCGTACAAGAGGGTAATTCTTCTGAAATGATATTTCCAATTAATGAACTAGTTATGTATATTAGTCGTTTCTTTACCATAAAGATCGGAGATATTCTTTTTACCGGTACTCCGGCGGGTGTCGGGAAAGTTGCCATTGGTGACAGGCTGGAAGGTTATATTTTTGATAAAAAGATGTTTGATTTTTACATCAAATAGCACTTCAGGTTTATTAGTATCAAAGAATAATAAACAGGCTTTTAAATCGTTATTACGTTGTATGTCTAATAAAATGATCTTGTTAATACATGAAATATAGACTTCTCCTTTTTACATTTTTCATTTTATTTGTCAGTGTCCTGTTTGCGCAGCAAGAAGAGATTTCTTCTCACAAGCTGAATTGGAAAGGTGTACAAAAATGGCATGCCGGTACATCGTCCATCAATGTGATCTGCTTTGATAGTGCCCAGTATCCCGGTGAAAAGCGCTTGCCTTATTTCAATAAAAGAATGATCTGTGATCCTTCCTGTTCGTATGAAGTCAAGATAAAAAATCCTGTTTATATTCCTTTGTCCATTGAAGAAAGCCGACTATTATCAGGGGTCAGTTTAAATAAAGAGTTTCCGGTTATAGAAACTAAGATGTTACATAATCGGGGAACAAGTTTCCTGAATGTGAGTTTATTGCCTTTTGTTATACAGAATGGCACCATGCAAAAATTACAATCATTCGACTTGCAGATATTAAAAACTTCTCAACCTCAGAAGTTGTCTCCGGTTAATTCACAAAAAGGTTTAGGTTCCAACTCGCGAACCTACACCACCACATCAGTTCTGGCTCAGGGTAAGTTTGTGAAAATAAAAATTACCGACAGCGGAATTTACAAACTGACATTTGAAGATTTGGTCTCCATGGGGATTGATCCGGCGAATGTACATGTTTTTGGATATGGTGGAGGCCTTTTGCAACAGAGCTTTCTATTGCCAAAAATTGATGATTTGCCCGAAGTTGCCATTTACATGAACAAAGGTGCTGATGGAGTTTTCAACTCAGGCGATTATATCCTTTTTTATGCTCAGGGAATTACTAAATGGAGTTATGATTATGCGACTTCGATGTTTATACATAAGGTAAATACCTATTCAAGCTATGGATATTATTTTGTTTCATCTGATGCCGGGACAGGAAGAAAAATAGAAGTAAAGCAAATTGTTCTGCCAAATCCTGCAGCTGTTGTGAATACAATTGAGGAATTTACGGATTTTCAGGTTTATGAAAAAGACTTAATTAACTTAGCTAAATCAGGGAAAGAATTTTACGGAGAAACTTTTAACGACATCACTTCGTATGTTTTTACCTTTAACTTCCCGAATGCAGTCACTACGAATTCCACCATGGTACATCTGGATGTTGCTGCAACACCCCTTCCAAATTCGAATTTTTCACTCGATCTGAACCGGCAACAAACAAAAAAGCTTGATGTGGTGGTTCCAGATACTACAAATAAATATGAAATAGCCAAACAAGCTTGGGGTGTATATGCATTTACTCCTCAATCCGATGTATTAAATTTCAATATCTCTTATATAAAATCACGAAAAACCTCCGTTGGATATTTAAATTACCTGGAAGTTAATACACGCAGGCATCTTACAATGGTTGGGTCAGTTATGCCCTTCCAAAACGTTGATTTTTTAGGTCAGGCCAACAATAATCAATACCTGCTAAGCAATGCCAATTCCAAAATTCAGATCTGGGACATTACCGATCCGCAAAATATCACTCAAATTGCCACATCCACAGTTAATGGTAAAATGTCGTTTACTGATTCGGGGAATGATATTAAGAACTATTTAGCGATTGATCCTACTGCTTCCTCGGTTTTTAATAAACCGGACATCATTGGTGTTGTACCTAATCAGAACCTTCATGGAATTGCACAGGCTGACATGGTGATCTTAACTCATCCTGATTTTTTACCGGAAGCTCAAACCTTAGCCCAGGCTCATCGCGATAAAGATAAAATGACCGTGGCAGTTGTTACAACCGAACAGGTATATAATGAATTTTCCTCGGGTACACCTGATGCAACTGCCTACCGTTGGATGATGAAGATGTTGTATGACAGGGCTCTCACATTAAACAATCTGACTGATTTACCAAAGTATTTATTGCTTTTTGGAAAAGGCACATACGATAACAGGAAATTATTATCAGGTTCAGGTTATAATTTTATCATGACCTTTCAAGCCGAAAATTCATTGGTGCTGACTGATTCGTATGTAACGGACGATTACTTTGCATTACTGGACGATAGTGAAGGATCGCAAGTGACTTCCGATTTGATGGATATTGGTGTAGGCCGTTTTACAGTCACAACAACGCAACAAGCCATTGATGTGGTAAATAAAACTATCGGTTACATGAATAACCAGGGTAAAGGTTATTGGAAGAACCAGGTTTGTTTTCTGGCTGATAATGGTGATGAATCCTTACATTCAAAACAAGCCGATAGTATCGCTGTGTCAATTACAAAAAAATATCCTTCGTATCAGGTAAATAAGATTTATCTGGACTCTTATTTACAAGAGGTGAGTGCAAGTGGTCGAACCTTCCCATTGGCTAAAAGCAGATTGCTGAATTTATTGCGTTCCGGCTTGTTTTTGATTAATTATACCGGACATGCTTCTTCAGGGGGGTGGGATAAATCAATATTCACTTCCAATGATGTTAAATCGTTAACAAACCAACATTTACCTCTTTTTGTGGCGGCAACCTGTGATTTTGTACAATTTGATGACCAGATTCTATCAGCCGGAGAACAGGTGATTTTTAATGCAACAGGAGGTGGAATAGGTATATTGGCCTCTGCACGACCTGTATATGCCTCACAAAATTTCACACTGGATAAATTGTTTTGTGAGACCTTACTCAGTAAACGAAATGGTTCAGAACTACGCATTGGTGATATATTGGCTGATACAAAAAATAATCTTGGAACTGAAACGAACAAGCTATCGTATGTATATATTGGTGATCCAGCCATTAGATTAAATTATCCAACAAAATATCAAATAATTACCAGCAAAATAAATCAAAGTACGACCACAGGTAACGATACATTAAGTGCATTGTCGGTTGCAACTATTCAAGGCATTGTAGCAGATGCAAATGGCAACAGGATGAATGATTTTAACGGGAATATTCACTCTGTCGTTTTTGATAAGGTACAACGAATTACAACATTAAATAATGAAGGTGATGGGGCAATGTCTTATTCTGACCGGCCAAATACATTGTTTTCAGGAGATACCAAGGTTATAAACGGAAACTATAGCTTTTCATTTAAGTTGCCAAAAGATATAAAATATAATTTTGGTGGTGGAAGAATAAATTATTATGCAAACGATGATACGAATAATTATGAAGCACAGGGCTATTTTGAAAACTTCATTATAGGTGGTACTGATACAAACGCTGTTTATGAATCCGTTGGTCCTAAAGTAGATTTATACTTAAATTCCAAGAGCTTTGTCTCCGGTCAAAAAGTGAATGAAACACCTCTGTTTTTCGCAAATCTAAGTGACAGTGCTGGGATAAATACTTCCGGAAGTGGCATTGGACATGATGTCACCTTGACTGTTGATCAGGATCCGGATCAAACTTATATGCTGAATGACTATTTTCAGGCCAATACTGACAGTTATACGAGTGGAGTTGTTAATTACAAAATGCCGGTCATGACAAATGGGAAACATACTCTCACCCTTCGTGTGTGGGATTTGCTGGACAACTCAACGGTAAGCACTATCAATTTTGAAGTAGTAACAGGGTTACCTCCTCAAATATTGTCTGTATATAATTATCCAAACCCTGTGAAAACCAAGACCACTATCATTGTAAATAATGACCAACCTGAAAAAGTTATAAACACTGCGGTTGAAATATTTGATCTTTCAGGACGAAAGATATGGTCATTCTCCCAACCGAATGCCGAGGATATTCAATGGAACCTAATCTCAAACAGTGGTCAAAGAGTCAAAACTGGCATTTATTTATACCGTGTGAGTATAAAGACAAAAAACAGTAAATCTACATCTAAAACCAATAAAATGTTGGTGGTTGAACAATAAAATTAAAATTATCCGTTTGATTATTTAATTTATTAATTCTTTTTATTAATATTGCATTTTAAACAAAATATAATTTTCGAATGAAAAATAATCTTTTAGCACTTTGTGTTTTCGTTTCATTGTCGGTAAGTGTTCTTGCTCAAGTCAACAATCCGATTATTACTGCCGTTCCATCACTTTCGATTGCACCTGATGCACGCGCCGGAGGTATGGGTGATATCGGGGCGGCCACCAGCCCAGACGTTAACTCCCAATATTGGAATGCGGCCAAATATGTTTTCATGGAAAGTGATGCCGGAATATCCGTTTCATACACTCCATGGCTTCGAAAATTGGTGTCGGATATCGATCTGGCCTACCTGGCGGGATATTGGAAATTTGATCAACGTCAGGCACTGAGTGCTTCGTTGCGATATTTCTCATTAGGGGATATTATTTTGATGGATGAATTGGGCATACAGGCTGGTGCTGCCCATCCGAACGAATTTGCGTTGGATTTAGCTTATTCTCTTATGCTTTCGGATAAACTCTCTGCTGCAGCAACCTTAAGATTTATTAATTCAGATCTTGGTAATGGAAGCGGAAATAACCAAATGTATCCTGGAACAGCTTTTGCTGCTGATATTTCTTCTTACTATAGAACTCCTCTTACATTACAAGGAGTCGATGGTGTACTTGGCTTGGGTATTAATATATCGAATATCGGTTCAAAAATATCGTACGATCAAAATGAAACGAGTAATTTCATTCCGACGAATTTACGTATCGGAGCTTCGTATGAATATCCCATCGATAATTATAATAAGATATCCGTGAGTGCAGACCTGAACAAGTTACTGGTACCTACCCCAAAACTTAATCCAACAAATGCTGATATTACGGCATATAATAAACTATCGCCGATAGCCGGGATATTTCAATCATTTACAGATGCTCCTGGAGGATTTAAAGAGGAAATGCGGGAAATCATGTGGTCGGTGGGTGCTGAGTATGCCTATAACAACCAGTTCTTTGTTCGTGGGGGTTATTTTAATGAAAACCAATATAAAGGGAATCGGAAATACTTTACTGCCGGTGCCGGTTTCAAATTGAATATATTCCAGTTGGACGCTGCTTATGTTATTTCCACTTCCCAGTCAAATCCACTCGATCAGACGTTACGTTTCTCACTTTCATTTGACATGTTCGGATTAAAAGAACTGGTAAAATAATTTTATCTACTGGAAATTTATTTTAATAATTTTTTATTGAAACGGTTGTTCTCTCCATGCAGGTAAGACCAACCGTTTTTTTTTGATTCAGAGGTAAGGAATATGGAATAAAGAATCAGGAATGAGAAATAAGAAATGTGTCTAGTCCTGAAATAGGTTTACAATAAAGTAAACAAAATTCAGGATTATGAAGAAATAAGAAATAAGAAATAAGAAATAAGAAATAAGAAATAAGAAATAAGAGGTAAGAGGTAATGTGTCTAGTCCTGAAATAGGTTTACAACAAAGTAAACAAAATTCAGGATTATGAAAAGACAAGTAAACAAACTAACGGACGAAGTCCAATTTCAAATTGTTCAAGAGTATTTAAATACTTCAACAAATCAAA
>Ga0302215_10002018_pt1 | contig 14131 bp, 10 predicted proteins | sample II_Fen_N3_1_FD_194580 | JGI IMG/M metagenome (GOLD analysis project Ga0302215, IMG submission 194580) | Peat permafrost microbial communities from Stordalen Mire near Abisko, Sweden - II_Fen_N3_1 | ecosystem: Environmental > Terrestrial > Soil > Wetlands > Permafrost | place: Sweden: Abisko...
TATCCTAATCTGAATTTAACTGAGAGCCTTTGATTTGATGAAATTCTTTAGGACTATGTATAGCAACATCTTCATTCACTGTATAAACCAATGGGTTTTAAAAGTTATCAGATGACAATAATAACTCATTTTTAATCCAGCCAGGAATAATTCTATTTTTATCCTTTTTCCCATTGTCTTAATTTTTTACACAGGTTTTAAACAAGTGAGCAGAATAACAGATTTTCAATACTGCATTTACAGACAATTTTAATTTAAAAGAATGTACAAACCGAATACCAGGGTTGGAGAAAACAAAAAACAAATGGAAATGCTGTTATGAATGATTTTTCAAAAAAAACGCTACTGTTAATTTTATGATTATTCGTAAAAACACTTTATCATAAAGACTATTACACGGAATAAAATTCAGCATGTTGGCATTCAGACTTCTGCTACATTTTGATTCTGATTCGCAAGAACATATCTTATAACCCATTTTGTTATCATTCTCCTGATAGTTTTGGAACGGTTTTGAGTCGGTTTTGGGTTGGTTTTGGTATCTATAATTCGATCATTTATTTCCAAAATATATGCCATATACCTTTATAGATATATGGCAAATATATTGCGGATAAAAGAATATTAAGTGACTGATAAATCGGAATAGCAACGGAACCAAAACCAATCCAAAACCATTCCAAAACCATTCAGAGTTTGGGATGTAATCGAAATACAAATATAAAAATAAAATATAAAGATCCGATTTTTATTCCCAAATAAATCCGTAACCCAAAATAAAGGAACAGAATTAATCTTTTGATGGTTTAGGAGCTTTTACGGATATTCAATTAATTTTTTACAGCAGGAGTTAGTACGGAAGTCTATCAACTATTCCGGCATAAATTAACAAATGAATCAGGAAGTAAAGAATTTCAGGCAATTATTACAATTTGAGTACGGCTCCAACTGAAAAGGTACGACCCAGATTATACACTTTATTATTGAGTGTGACAGATTTAGAAACTCCATCTTTCACATAATCGTATGTTTGTTGAGTAATGAAATTCTGAGCCAGCACATCTTTGATTCCAACCTTCAATTCCCAGTGATTACCGACTTTTTTATTGAGAGAGAAATCAATCACATGCCTGGATAGTTCATATATATCCGGTACAACAACATTTCCCTGATTCAATTGTGCTGCAACCAGTATTCGTTTGCCCATCACGTTATACATGAGGGATGTCGATAACCCGGCCTTATCATTCTGATAAAACAATCCGAAGTTAACCACCACCGGTGACTGGCCCTGCAATGGCCGGCTACGTTCGGTCAGGACATTCGCAAATTGCACCTGGCTATATATATAGGAAGCATTCAGACTCATTGCAAAATTCTTTAAACCTATCATATTTTCAAGTGACTTTTTAACTTCAAGTTCCAGTCCATAATTTGTAGCACCCAATGCATTGTCGAACGAAAATGAAGAGCCCGTACCAACACTTACCATTTCAATCGGATTGGTGAAGTGCTTGTAGAAAGCAGCTATGGAGAATGTTTCAGTGGGTGATGGGTAGTGTTCAAAGCGAATATCGAGATTCTGAATGATAGCATCTTTTAAGGCGGGATTACCTGTTACTGTGTTTTTTTCAGTAAAATCATAGTAAACCAACGGAGAGACTTCACGAAATTCCGGTCGGTTGACGGTACCCGCATAGGCAATTCGTACCAATGATTTATCAGTCAGGTTATAGCTGGTATTTATGGAAGGGAACAAGTCGACAGAAGGGTTATTAATTTCTACAGGAGTATTCGCGTCAAAGTATCCATGTAAGGTCAACCTATTATATTCTGCCCTGACACCGCCATATACATTCAGCTTTCCAACGGGGATATTCAATGCCACATATCCGGCAGTCAGTAAGTTTTGGGCATTGTAGGTATTGGCAACATTGGTTTGTTCATCAATCGTTATTACTTTATTTTGGCCCAGATAAGGTTCGGTAAATAACGTTTCAAAACTCAGGGCATTAATCTGGTCGTCGCTGTACAAGCCACTGTTTGTACTTTTATAACAGAGACTTCTTTCAGAGTAGTTTCGGGTTTTGTATTCAGCATATCCTCCTGTTTTTAAAGTTGTCAACAAGCTACCCATGATTATTTTCTGTTCGTAATTTAAAGCTCCGGTAGTTACATATTCATGATTTGTCAGGTAGAGTCTTCCCAGTTCATTGATACTTGAACCAACAGGTAAAACATATTCATACACCCCGTTGGCATTCTCTTTCATATTCCAGTTTTGTCGGTTAGGTTCTATCCTGTTTGCATAAGCAAGCCCCAGATTCCAGTCGAGTTTAGATTCATTCTGTTCGTTTAATTTATGATTCCCGCTCAGTTGGCCCGAATAAGTTGTACGACTGGAATACTGGTTACTGAAGTACTTGAAATTAGCAAGGCGATAATTATTCCATCCCGAGGTATTTGCTGTTTTATCGACACCAATTTGATTCAGAATATTTTTAAATTCAAGCTTTGACTTTCCACCGGCAGTCTGATACGCCCAGTTATGCATCAATCCCACTTTAAACTCGTTCGAATAGATATCAGCGATATATTTATACGAATACGTGGGTGTTTCGGTAGATGGATCAAACCGTTCGTAGGCATTATTTTCCATATTACTTCGGGTGCTGTACGTATTGCTGTAGTTAAATGAAGTGACAGTTCCCAGTTTAGCGCCATGATTCAGATTCCATTTTTTACCAAATGCAATCGTTGCTTTCTGATTTGGCAACGCTGTAAAACGCTGTGCTACCCAGTTAGTGCTTAATTTAAGCGCATTGGCATCCCTTTCAGGTACACCCAACAGATTCAGATTACCCGAAAAGCCCGAAGGAATATCCCGTGCACCGCTGCCCAGTCCCATAAAGTCGAGAGAAGAACCCGGTAAGTGGTAGGTGTCTTTTAAAGAAGTCTGATCATTGTATCCAACATTGTATTCGACATTCAAAAAATTCTCATCCGGTATGTTTTTTGTGAATATCTTTATAAAGCCACCGGTAGCTTCTGAAGTTAATTCAGGTGCTCCCGTTTTAAAGATCATAATATTATCAATCATACTGCTTGGTATCACATCAAAAGAGAAAGCCTTCACATCGGTTTCGCTACTGGGAGTTGCAGCATTATTCAGCCATACGTTATTATAGCGTTGATTGAGTCCACGCACGACAATAAACCTGTTGTCCTGAATAGTTACTCCCGGCACACGCTTTACAACTTCGGAGGCATCACGGTCGAGAGTCTTTGATATTTGTTGGGACGAAATGCCATTAACAACCTGCACTGACGAACGGACACTCTTTATCATAGAAAGCTCGGTATCCGTTTTACGTTGACCGACAACCTGTACACTTTTAAGCTGCAGGGCTGCATTTTCAAGTTCAATGTTTAAAGTAGTTACTTTCCCTTTTTCGACGATAACATTCGGAATCCGTTGTGCAGTGTAGGAAACATATGAAATTACAAGAGAGTAAGTGCCCGGAGTGAGATCATTAAATTTATAGTTTCCATCTATGTCTGCTGCTGCTCCCTTGTTTGTTCCTTCCAGAAGAATGGTAGCTCCGGTTAGTGGTTCTTTGTTGTTTTTGTCGTTAATATGACCTTCTATACTTATTTGTGCAATGATCAGGAAAGGTGATAATAGTGCGATCACAACACATAAAAAACGGGAAAGAAAAGAATATTTCATTTAGCTTTGTATCTTAGTTTCTATCCTGCAAAAGTAATTCATACGTGTTTCAATTGAAATAAAGGAGTGTGACAATCAGGTTACTAATTACCGGATTGATTTTCGTTACAATTCAAAAAATAATACAGAAAATATTACACACACAAAAACCGCCATCGAATCAAAAGTTCGATGGCGGCTCATTTAATAATTAAATAACACAATTTACTTCAATGGAACATATCCAACTTTTTCAACAATTGCCTGACCTTCTGTCGAAAGTACAAAGTTGACTAAAGGCAAATAACTTTTTTCTTTTTTCTTATCGTAATAGAAAAACAAAGGGCGAATAATTGGATAGGTCTTATCCACAGCAGTCTTCATAGATGGCGCTACGAAAGTTTTGCCATTGAAAGAGACATGTACAGCTTTCACATTTTTATTTAAATAAGCCAGTCCTACATAACCGATAGCACCTTTTGTCTGGCTAACCGATTGAACGATTGCTCCGGTTGCAGGCATACTCAGGATAGAACTCATATAGTTTTTATTCAACAATACATGTTCCTTAAAGAATTCATAAGTACCTGAACTTGTTTCACGTGAGTAAGGAGTTATTTTAAGATCGGCACCACCCACCTGTTTCCAGTTTGTGATTTTACCAGTAAAAATTCCTTCCAGTTGAGCCCGTGTTAATTTAGATACACTGTTTGAAGGATTAATAATGACTGCTAATGCATCAAAAGCAATTGTTTTTTCAACTATTGATTTACCGGCTTCCTGGCATTTTGCTCTTTCGTCGAATTTCATTTTACGGGAAGACATGGCAATGTCGGTAGTACCCTCAAGAAGAGCCGCGATACCAACACCACTACCACCACCAATAACCGTTACCGATTTACCGGTTCGCTTTCCAAAAGCTTCAGCTTCTTTTTGAGCCAATGGCAATACAGTATCGCTACCTTTTATTTTTTGAGCATAAAACGATGGTGCAAGCATGCAAACCATCATAAGAGATAAAATAAGTTTTTTCATTTTTGTTGTTTATTTAAATATGTTGATTATACCTTAAATTAGAATTTAAATTGCATACGAACTGTTAGAATGTTTGCAGCTAATACTTTGGTGAAATCACTTCCCTTGGTAGTCATTGCACTCGAAGTTTCGTTTGTCGGAATGTCATAGTACAACATGAACTTGACGTTATTATTCATGCGATACAAATATCCGAATCCTATGGTTGAGTAAGCAATATCAGCTTTGCCTGTTTTGCTTCCTGCGATACCGATATTATTACCGGCCACATTTGTATTTGGATCATACCAATCGTATTTCACGGTTATACTGTGTTTTGTATCAGCGATATCTTGTGCCAGTTGGATATATCCACCTGTAAAATTACGAATATAGACATCATTTGTTCCTTTATAATCATTAGCCGGAATGGTCGTATTGTTATAACTTGAAGTACTTCCACTTGTTCCCGGTTGTTTTCCGGTAATGTATTCAGCACGAAGGGTAGTCAAACCAAAATCAGAAGCAATACTAAACTGACCATCCGCTCCAAAATACTGACGGGTTGCCAGTTGATTTTTATTAGATGCACTGTCACCAACCGATGCAAATGCATTTCCTGACATTTTGTAGACTTTGGTTGTTGGTTGAAAAACATATCCGTTATACATAGATACTCCGATTCCATATTTAAAGGTTGGAGTGGAGTTATTATAGGTTAAATGAGCAATAATGTCTTTTTGACTTTTCAAATCAACACCAATTGCATTTCCGGCAAGCAACCCGGCATCAAGTTTCAATACATTCCAGGGTGATGTCTTAGGGGCCTGCAATGTGATCATACCACCTAAATCTCTTTCGCTTGGAAACAATGTTTGTATGATTCGGCTTCTTTCAGGGCTTTCGCGTGAAGACGAAGAGTATTCGATTTCATAACCAAAGGGACGGTTGAAAATTCCACCTTTCAATGTCAGTACATTTACCCATGGATCTAAGGCAGCTACATAAGCTTCTTTCAGTACAACTCCTTTTTCAGTAGCATCAATATAAAATACACCTGTACAACCATTATCTGTATAGGTTGCTTTCAACCTGCCACGACGGACACCAAAACGATTAAAATTTGAGCCCGGTGTAGTTACTGCATTCGCCTTTTCCCATGCATTTGCGCCAGATCCGACTTTCATGTCAAATGACTGATTCCCGTTAATATCAATCTGAGACATCTGCCATTCAGATTGAACGTAACCGCTAATTTTCAACTTTTTTACCTGAAGAATGGCATCTTCTACTGAAGTAATCTTTTGATCAAGTAAATTAAGTGAATCTACTTTTTCCTCCTGTGAAAAAGCAAAGGTCGTACTAATAAGACCAAATGCGATAATAGCTAGACTTTTTAATTTCATTTTAGATAGAATTTAGATTTTGTTTCTAATTATAATTATTTTTTGTTTTTACATATTTTCGATGCAAAGAAACTGTGATTAAATTACATTTTTTTGTCAAATCTGTTACATTGCTATTACATTTTTTAAAATTAAATTTTGTAAAATATTATCATTCCAATCAGAGCAATGAGGAAATAGAATTCAATGGTATTTTTTAATGAAGCGATAATAAATTTCGTAACATCTTTGTAACATTTTCTTCATTTCGTTTTAATATAAAAACTATTCCTTTGCAATGTTTTTAAACCATATGCAGCGTGAAACGATTTATCGAGAAATTAGTAGAAGGTGCCTTATTAATAAGTGGTAGCATTACCAGCATCACCATTTTGCTTATTGTACTGTTTTTATTCAAAGAAGCTTCCGGACTGTTCAACAGCCCGGTAATTGAAGACGGCTATGAATTGGCTTTTAACAAAACCAATCCGGTAAATAAGTTAAGTTCTTACCAGATCAAAGAAATCTTTGATGGAAAAATCACCAACTGGGAAGAAGTGGGTGGTAAAGATCAACTGATTGAGTTGGTACGACTGAGCGATTTGACAAAATACTATACAGAAGAAGAACTTGGAGCTTCTTTTGAAAACATACCGGCTAAAGCAAGCGAGTTAACGGGCAAGCATCCCGGCATAGTGCTTTTTCTACCAAAGCAATATATAGCTAAAAATTTTAACGGCACCTTGCTTAAACAGGCTACTTTACGACCCGGGGATTTCTTCGGAGGAAGAGAGTGGTATCCAACTGCAACCCCTTCTCCTCAATATGGTCTTCTACCACTTCTTTTGGGAACCATTTGGGTAAGTCTGGGTGCTATCCTGTTGTCATTGCCCTTTGGTATTGCCGTTGCAGTTTACCTGGCAGAGATTTCTTCGATGAGAGTGCGCAACATTTTAAAGCCGGTGATTGAATTGCTGGCAGGTATTCCATCAGTTGTCTATGGTTTTTTTGGATTGGTAGTTGTAGTTCCCTTATTACAAAGGACATTTCAGTTGCCTGTTGGTGAAACGGCACTGGCCGGAAGTATTATTCTGGGAATAATGGCTTTACCAACCATCATAACAGTCGCTGAAGATGCCATGCGTACGGTGCCTAGAGCCATGAAAGAAGCAAGTCTTGCTCTGGGAGCCACACACTGGCAAACCATCTATAAGGTAATTATCCCCTATTCCAAATCGGGCATCACTTCCGCAGCTGTTTTGGGAATTGGACGTGCTATCGGAGAAACAATGGCGGTTTTAATGGTTACCGGAAATGCAGCTGTTATACCACATACTTTACTGGAACCTGTACGAACCATTCCTGCCACTATCGCTGCCGAACTGGGAGAAACGGCTGCAGGAGGAGGACATTACCAGGCACTGTTTGCATTGGGATGTATCCTGTTTATTATTACCATGATTATCAGTATCAGCATTGAATTTATTGGGAAAAAGAAATACAATTAAAAAAAACATTATGACACCAATCATACCGGCAAAACGAAACGACAGGAACAAACGCTGGTCACAAGCCATTGCTTTTACCATCTTTAAACTGATGAGTTATTCAGTGGTTGCAATTTTAATACTGATTCTTGGATTTATTATTTCGAAGGGAATCGGAGTTATCAGTTGGGACTTTCTGACAAAAGCCCCTGAGGATGGAATGACAAAAGGCGGTATATTTCCGGCTATTGTTGGAACGCTTTGCCTGGTTGCAGGCAGCAGTCTGTTTAGTTTCCCAATCGGTATCATGTCGGGAATTTATATGAACGAATATGCTGCAGGAACCAAAGTAGCCACCTTTATACGAATCATGACGAATAACCTGAGTGGAGTCCCTTCGGTGGTATTCGGACTTTTTGGTATGTCGTTATTTGTCAACACTATGAAATTCGGGGATTCGATATTGGCAGGATCACTGACATTAGGATTACTTTCATTACCTTTGGTGATCCGAACCACAGAGGAATCGTTAAAAGCCATTGAGAATTCGTATCGCGAAGGGAGCCTTGCATTAGGTGCCACCAAGCTTCAGACAATACGAATAGTGGTTCTTCCAATGGCTTTTCCGAATATCATAACAGGATTAATTTTATCAATTGGCCGGGTATCGGGCGAAACAGCGCCAATTCTGTTTACAGTGGCAGCTTACTTCTTACCTAAATTACCGACCAGTATTTTCGATCAGGTTATGGCATTGCCCTATCATCTGTATGTCATATCAACCAGCGGAACCGATATTGAAGCATCGAGGGGAATTGCTTATGGAACAGCCCTTGTACTTATTGTCATTGTATTATTTGTAAATATACTGGCAACATCGCTGAGAAGTTATTTCTCTAAGAAAGTAAAAACAAACTAAAAGACCCCCAACCCCTAAAGGGGAGTAACCGGGTGTCTGTTAAAACAAAAATAATAAAATAAATAAACCGGGTCTTTAACTCCCCTTTAGGGGTTGGGGGTCGTTCAATTAAAATAAAAGATGCTAACCATTGATTGTAAAAATGTTGATTTTTATTACAGCGACTACCATGCGTTGAAGAACATCAACCTCGAAGTTGAAAAAAACAAAGTTGTGGCATTAATCGGACCTTCCGGGTGTGGTAAATCTACTTTTTTGAGAATACTCAACCGTATGAATGACCTGATTGTAGGAACCCACATGACCGGGACTGTGCTGGTTGAAGGGGAAGATATTTATGCGCCGAATGTTCATGTGGATGAACTAAGAAAACAGGTAGGTATGGTCTTTCAAAAACCAAATCCGTTTCCTAAATCAATATTCGAAAATGTTGCTTACGGGTTACGGGTAAATGGAATCAAAGATAAAGAATACATCGAAAACCGGGTCATAGAATCTATCAAATCGGCTGCTTTATGGGACGAAGTGAAAGATAAACTGAAAAAATCGGCCTTTGCACTTTCAGGAGGTCAGCAACAAAGGTTATGCATAGCCAGAGCATTGGCTATCTCACCGAAAGTGGTTCTCATGGACGAACCTGCCTCGGCACTAGACCCTATTTCAACAGCCAAAATTGAAGATCTGATTTATGAATTAAAAAAAGATTACACAATTATCATTGTTACTCACAACATGCAACAGGCTTCGCGTGTTAGTGATAAGACGGCTTACTTTTACCTGGGTGAAATGATTGAATTTGATGAAACAAAAAAGATATTCACCAATCCACAACAGATTTCAACACAAAACTATGTTACCGGAAGATTTGGTTGATGAATGAATGACCCCCAACTCTAAAGGGGAGAAAGGGAAAGACCCCAAGCCCCTAAAGGGGTGTAAAATGACATTACTCATGATTTTTGATTACAAATCATGCTATAAATAATAATTAAAAAAGGAATCTGGACTTCAACTCCCCTTTAGGGGTTGGGGGTCATTACAAATTAAAACATATGAGACACATAGAACAAGAATTATCGTCCCTCAGGCAAGATTTAATTGACATGTGGAGATTAGTAATATCACAGGTATCCAATGCCGGTGAAGCCATTCTTTTATTTGACAAAGACCTGGCGGCTAAAGTAAATATGCGTGAGAAAAAGGTAGATGCCTATGAATTGAAGATCGATGGATTTTGTGAAAACATCATTGCACTTTACCAACCCGTGGCAGTCGATTTAAGATTTGTACTGGCTGTCTTCAAGATCAACTCCAACCTGGAAAGAATCGGTGATTTTGCCAATGGTATTTCACATATACTGATCAATAACCCATCGGTCATAGTCGATGCAGAAGTAATATCGGACAGCAACTTGCAGAAGATGATCGATCAGGTAAACAAGATGCTGGCTCAGGGACTGGAAGCTTTCGAAAACGAGAAATCGAATTTTGCTGCAGCTATTTTCAATGAGGATTCTCAGGTTGATGAAATCAATGAAAAATCGGTTCAAATCATTGCCGCTTATTTACAAAAAAATCCGGACAGAGCTTTTGAATGCCTCGAACTAATCGGTATATTCAGAAAACTGGAAAGAATCGGCGATCATTGTGCGAATATTGCGGAAGAGATTTTCTTCTATATCGATGCCAAAGTACTTAAACATGCTCCAAAAAAGATATAACTTTCATCTGTTACAACTTTAAAAAAGAGATAAATCCAAACCGGATTGTCTCTTTTTTATTTAATACCTCTGAATAATGAAAGGTTCTAAATAAATGTCATATATTTGTAACAGTTATTACACAACCGCGAAATATACAATTAGTTTCTTTGTATCAAATATTTAATAAAATAAGTGTATGAATCCATATCGAATTTTAGTAGTGGACGACGAAGAAGATTTATGTGAAATCCTTCAATACAACCTGGAGACAGAAGGATATACGGTTGATGTGGCTTATTCGGCCGAGGAAGCCTTAAAAAAAGACATAAGTAGTTACACCCTTTTGTTACTTGACGTAATGATGGGCGAAATATCCGGATTTAAAATGGGACGTATTTTGAACGAGAACCCAAAAACAACGAATATTCCAATCATTTATCTCACGGCAAAAGACTCTGAGACTGATCGCCTGACGGGATTTAATATCGGAGCGGACGATTATATTTCCAAACCATTCTCCATTCGCGAGGTGCTGGCAAGGGTAAAAGCAGTAATACGAAGGTTTGAAACCAATAAAACTGATTCACTCCCTGCGCTTCAACTGAGCTACGAGAAACTGGAAATGTCATTGGAGAATAAGAAAGTAATGCTCGAAGGAATTGAAATACCGTTTACCAAAAAGGAATTTGAAATACTGAAACTTCTGTTGGAAAATAAAAACCGGGTATTTTCTCGCGACGAAATGTTGAACAGAGTATGGAGTGACGAAGTAATTGTTCTTGATCGCACCATTGATGTAAACATCACACGGCTTCGTAAAAAAATAGGTCCGTACGGTAAAAATATCGTAACCCGGCTTGGGTATGGGTATTGTTTTGAAGAATAAAATCATTTACTATTTATTCATTTACTATTTACAATTTAAATATTTGCTATTTATATTTTTATAAAAACACCTCACTTTCATATTTTAAATAGTAAATAGTAAATGAATAAATAGTAAATTCTTCCTGATTATGAATCTAAACAAACGGATATTCCTGTACTTTTTCAGCATCTTCTTTTTGATGCTGGCTATCATCTGTTTTTTTCAATACCAGCGCGAGAAGGCGTTCCGTACTGAACAACTCGATCAACAACTGACCACCTACAACTTCACGATCAACCGTTTTATCCGGGAACAACATCCAACCTGGGATGAACTGGATGACTATGTACACTTATTCCCCGACAGTGCCTTACGGGTAACAGTAGTTGATACTACCGGAGTTGTTTCATTCGATTCGTCGGTCAAAAAAGATACGGTTCTTGAGAATCACCTCAATCGCCCCGAAATACAAATGGCTAATTATTCCGACAACGGAAAAGCCATACGTCACTCTGTTTCTACCGGAAAGGATTATTATTACCTTGCCCACCGATTCCCGAATGATTACGTCCGGAGCGCTTTGCCTTACAATGTAAGTCTGATCAGTATGCTCAAAGCGAATACCTTTTTCCTGTATTTCATGGCAATGGTATTGATCATGGCTGTATTAGCCCTGTATATTATATCAAGGAATTTTACACGTTCCATCGACCGGCTGCGTATATTTACCCAAAAAGCTGAAAAAGAAGAAATGCCTGATATTGACATTGAATTTCCGAATGATGAACTGGGTGAGATAAGTAAAAACATAGTACAGCTTTATAAATTGCTCCTGATCACAAAGGACGAGGTGAACCGTGAGCGGGAGAAACTGATCAAACATCTTCAGATTTCACAGGAAGGACTGGGTATCTTTTCTTCACAAAAAAAAGAATTACTTGCCAATACGCACTTTATTCAATTTACCAACATCCTTTCCGACCAGCAATGCGAGAGTTCGGATGAGATATTTATGCTCCCTGAATTTTCGGATATTAATCAGTTTATCGATGAAAGTTTACAAAACAATGAAATTAAACGCAAGAAACTGATTGTAGAAAAAGGCGGTCATGTTTTCTCAGTACAATGTATCGTTTTTCAGGATAATACTTTCGAAATATCCATCAATGATATATCAGTCCAGGAACACGAAAATGAGATGAAACGGCACCTGACACAAAACATTTCTCATGAACTAAAAACTCCTGTAAGCAGTATTTTGGGCTATATGGAGAGCATTCTTGAAAACCCGGACATGGATCCGCAACGTCAACACTTTTTTGTGGAACGTTCATTCCAACAGGCTAAAAGGTTGAGTGCGCTGCTACAGGATATTACAACGCTCAACAAAATGGATGAAGCCAAACGGCTGTTTGAAAAAGAACCGTGTAATGTATCTGAAGTCATTCAGGATGTGCTCAATGATGTGCATTTGGAAATTGAGCAGAAAGAATGTATAATCCTGAAAAACTATCCACCTAACATTCAAATTTTGGGCAACCGCTCACTCATCTATTCCATTTTCAGGAACCTGTTGGACAACACCCTCACCTATGCGGGTGATAAATTAACCATTGATATCAGTTGTTACCGTGAAGATGAGCACTTCTATTATTTCTCATTCAGTGATAATGGCATTGGAGTGGATGAAACACATCTCACCCGACTGTTCGAACGGTTCTACCGGGTTGACAAAGGACGTAGCCGAAAAATGGGAGGTACAGGGCTTGGGTTGGCCATTGTAAAAAATGCGGTACTCAACCACCGTGGAAAAATATCCGCCAAACTGGTTCCGTCAGGTGGGTTAAGCTTTATTTTTTCACTGCGAAAATATTGATATGTAGTTTAAATTCATTTTATTATCTGTATTTTTTTTTACACACACTTTGCGTAAACCATCAAATATCAATTTGACCTATATTTTTATTCGTTTTTTGTATTTGTCTTAAAAAAAAAGATAACTTTGCAAAATAATTAAATAAAATACGCATATGAAAAAAACTACACTACTTTCCTTAGGAATTCTTGCGCTTACGATAACTGCAAGTGCACAGGACATTATCTTTAAAGAGACTTTTGGGACAACGCAACCAACAAGAGGAACCTGTACTTCTGTAACCGTACCGGGTACAGCCGAAGCAGGCAAGTATGATCCACAAAAAAACGAATTATTTACTGATCACCTTTGGAGTACGGATTCGCATGTATGGAATACGGGAATTGTATACTCTCAGACTTCAATAGCAACAAGCAATCCGGGTGCTTGTGATGATACAGGCACCACTGTCAATATTCGTACAAACAATCCTTCCACATTTACAGGTGCAAGTGGAGATGGCAACTTGTATTTTAATGCAAATGTGAAAAATTCATTCACTGTTTCGGGAATAAATACCACAGGCTATGATAATGTAAAACTTTCATTTGGAATTTATGGAAAAAATAAAATTGATGTCACCTTATTAAAACTACAATTTAATAACGGTTCAGGTCTTACTGATTTAGGGGCCACGCAAATTGCAGCATTGAATACTACTAAAGGAACCTGGTTAACAGTTACCAACCTTGCTCTTCCATCAGGTTCAAATTTAAGTCTTACCTTTTCTACCCCTACATTGAATGGAATTGCTCCGATAGAAATCCGTATTGATGATATAATCATTACAGGAACAAAAATTGAAACTTCGGTTAATTCATTAAATACAGACAACCGCAAACTTACCGTTTCAAACTCAACAATGACTCTCAAAGGATTCACTACCGGAAATATAGAAATTTATAACATTCAAGGGAAAAGAGTCTATACTTCTGAGTTGAAAGAAACCATTCAACCCCAGCTAACAAAAGGGCTGTATATTGTCAGGGTAGGCGACTTCCGACAGAAAATCAGTTTGTAATATATCCAATGTTAAAGCCCTAAACCCGAAGAAATAACTCAATGTTACTCTTCGGGTTTTTTAGAATCTATTTGTTACCCCGGATAAAAACTTTATAAAACAAATTTTAT
>Ga0302215_10002019_pt1 | contig 14130 bp, 6 predicted proteins | sample II_Fen_N3_1_FD_194580 | JGI IMG/M metagenome (GOLD analysis project Ga0302215, IMG submission 194580) | Peat permafrost microbial communities from Stordalen Mire near Abisko, Sweden - II_Fen_N3_1 | ecosystem: Environmental > Terrestrial > Soil > Wetlands > Permafrost | place: Sweden: Abisko...
TAATTGAGAGCCGACTTAAACTCCGAAAATTGTTTGGGAATAAATTCGCGGTTCCTGATGTAGAAATTTCTGAGCTATCGTCGAACGATGTTTTCATGCAGAAACTCATTGGATTGATACAAAATAATATCTCCAATTCAGAATTTAGTATTGAAGATATCTGTGATGAGATAGGTATGAGTCGGGCGCAATTATACCGTAAAATAAAAGTATTGACAGACTCTTCACCGAACAAAATAATTATGCAAATCAGGATGAAAATGGCAATAGCACTTTTAAAGACGAATAATTATAACGTAGCTGATGTTGCCTATCAGGTTGGTTTTTCAGATCCTGCATATTTCAGCAAGTATTTTAAATCGGTATATAATATGACGCCAACTGAATATGTTAATCAAGAAAAGTAAAAGTGTTTTGATAGAAAGGAATTACTATTTTGTGTTATATAAAAACATTAATTCCATTTATGATCCCAATTACTTTTGAATAATTAAACGAATTTTCTCATTCAACTAAATAGAAGATATTTATTCATAGTAGGAATTTAAAAACGAAAATCAGATTTCTATAATTATCCCAAACCACCTCGCAATTAACATAAAACTCTCTTCCCAGCTAAAAAGTGATATGATTTTCCATGAATTTGAGACTAATATCATAGTCGCAAATATTGCAATGCATTACTTTTGTAACGCAGGAAAGAATTCACACCTTCCAGTAAAGTTCATTAGAAAAACACTTTAACGCAAAGAATAGTTCCCTTAAAATTTAAACAGTATGATATTAAAAAAACAAATCACTCTATTCATGTTTCTTTTGCTTGCTTTTTTTATAAGTGCACAGTCTATCGAACCCCGTAAAAAAATAACGGGAATAATTACAGATGAAAAAGGAGAAAGTATAATTGGTGCCAATATATTAGTAAAAAACACGCGAATTGGTACAATTTCTGATAACGTTGGACACTTTTCAATAGAGGCTCCCCCTTCAGGAACGCTTGTTGTTTCGTATATCGGTTATTTGAACAAAACAATTGAAATTTCCGGGAAAGAAAATTTCAATATCACATTGTCGGAAGATTCAAAAGGGTTGGATGAGGTTGTGGTAATTGGATACGGAAGTATGAAAAAACAGAATCTTACCTCTTCAATCTCCAGAATAACTAATGAAGCCATCCTAGAACGACCTATTGCGACTCTGGGAGAAGCATTAGCAGGCAATTTGGCAGGGGTAAGGGCTCAAACTACCGGTGGAGCACCGGGACAAGAGTTACAAATCAGAATACGTGGTGTTAATACTATTAATGGAAGCAGTGATCCGCTTTATATAATAGATGGTGTGCCATTTGAAAACATGAGTGATCTAAACCCTTCCGATGTAGCTTCTGTTCAGATTCTCAAAGATGCTTCTGCCACTTCAATTTATGGCGCACGTGGAGCAAATGGAGTTGTTTTAATTGAGACAAAACAGGGAACAGGAAATCCATCGGTTACATTTGATGCATTCTACGGTTTACAAGACCCGGAAAAATATGTCAGCATGATGACTTCAAAAGAGTGGCTTGCCTACAATATATGGAAGAGGAATAACGATTATTTGCGAAGTGGCGGGTCAATGAGTGATCCAATGTCTTCAAGGCCTGATGCCAGTAAAATACCCGATTCATGGTTAGATCCTAACCTGGCGACCACCGATTGGCAAAAGGCAATAACTCAAATGGGACCAATACAAAGCTACCAGATGTCTGCTTCTGCAAAAAGCAAACTGGGATCAATGTTTTTTTCGGGCGGATATTTTGACCAACAAGGTATCATTCGGGAGACATATTACAACCGCATCAATTTTCGTTTTAACGGGACTCTCAATGTTTCAAAGAATATAAGAGTAGGAGTTAATGTTGCCCCATCAATGAGTAATCAGGATGCAAAAGATGCTGAAGGAAAAGAAACCGTTATTCATCATGCATTACTTGAACCACCACTGGTTAAATTGAATGAAGCCACTCGCGATTGGGGTTTTCCAAATTTAGGAATAACGGTTTATCCGAACCCGTTGGAACGATTAAAAGAAACAACCGATAAAATATCAATTAACAAATTGACTACTTCAGCCTGGGCAGAAATAAGTTTCAGCAAAAATCTGGTTTTCAAATCACAATACAGCTATAATTATGACGGAAGGGTTCACGAATACTTTGTACCCGGTAATGTCACCTATAACAATAATAATGTTAGTATCGGGAATGCTTATTCACTCAGTAATAACGGCTGGTCAATCCAGAATATCCTGACGTATGATTTCAAGAAAAACAATCATTCTTTAAATTTAATGCTTGGACAAAGTGCTGATGCAACCAATAATTTCAGAATGGATGCTGCTGCAACAGGATGGCCTTTAGAAAATATAAGTACACTTAATGTGGCTACTTTACCGACAGATGCTTCAACTGAAAGATATCAAATCAGAACAGCTTCATTTTTCGGACGTGCCATATATAATTATAAAGAAAAATATCTTTTTAATGCTTCTTTACGTAATGATGGTTCTTCCAGATTTGGAAGCAGCAATAGATGGGGACTTTTCCCTTCCTTCTCAGGAGGATGGAAACTGAATGAAGAATCATTTTTAAATTCAGTTGATTGGATTTCATTATTGAAAATCAGAACATCATGGGGAACGTCGGGAAATGACCGTATTGGGTATTATGATTATTTATCTATCATGTCAACTGATAATTCTGCTTATGGAAATGCTGTACAAGGTGGCCTTGCTCCTAAAAACATTCAAAACAGTAATTTGAAATGGGAAAGTACAGCAAGTCTTAATTTTGGACTTGATTTCTCAGCATTCAAGAACAGGCTACAGTTTAATTTCGACTATTATATCAATACCACTGATAATTTATTATTCAATTTGCCTATACCTCTTACCAGTGGATTTGAAACTATAAGGACTAACTTAGGAACGGTAGAAAACAAAGGGTGGGAATTCGATATTACATCCCGTAATACAACAGGAGCATTCAACTGGACAACTTCACTTAACCTGTCAGGAAATAGCAATAAAGTACTTAACATGGGCGGGATAGAGAGCTTTACTTCTACCATGTGGGATGGTAAATTCATTACACGAGTTGGTGGGCCTGTTTCACAGTTCTACGTTTACAGGACAGATGGAATACTTTCGGCTAACGATTTTGAAAAGAAGGCAGATGGAATTACCCCGGATGAGAACAAACCACTTGTAGCAGTTTATAGTGGTGAACGGATTGGTCATATAAAATTTGTTGACCAACCAACCATCCTGGTAGATGGAAAATTAGTTGGGGATGGTGTAATTTCTGAAAGTGATTTAGTGCCTTACGGCAATAATATACCTGATATCATTTATGGTTTAACAAATCGTTTTTCATATAAAGGTTTTGATTTAAGCGTTTTAGTCCAGGGTCAAATTGGGGGTGATGTAATGTATCTTGGTCAACGTGCATTTGATACAGGGGCTGTAGGAGTAAATCAGTTCTCTCATTGGTTACGAAGCTGGAAACCCGATTATGCGACAGTTTACGGTGACAGGGGCGATCCTACTCCTTATAATCTGGGCGTAGACATGTCATGGGATGGTAAGACTCCGAATATTTACAGTCGGAATACTACCTATGATAATAATACAGACTTGAGGATATACGACACTTCTTACTTAAGAATTAAGAACATTACTTTATCGTATAATTTACCCAATAACTTATTGAAAAGTACATTTCTGAAAAATGCGAAAGTATACGTTTCCATTGATAATTTAGCAACATTCGATAATTACCCGGGTGTTTCGCCGGAGACAAACAGTTATGGAAATAGTACAACAATGGCTGGTGTAGATTACAGCACCTATCCAACAAGTAAGAAATATACCTTAGGTTTTAATTTTGTATTCTAACAATATGAAAAAGAATAATATGAAAAGAATAACATATTCTATAATATCGTTGACAATGCTTTTGAGCTTGTATTCGTGTGATGATTTTTTGAATGTAACGCCTCAATCTAATTACACTGTTGAAGATGGGTATAAAAAGGAACTTGATTTTCAACAGGCCATATCTGCGGTATACAGTCAACAGCAATTGCTCTACAACACCAATTCAAGTTGGTTTATGCAGATAAATTTCAGGAGTGATGATGCAAGGAATTCTAATAATCTTGGCCGTTTTATCGATTCACCCAATGAACCGGCTTGGTTGAACTCCTGGAAGATTTACTGGACTATGATTGACCGTTGTAATGTGATCATTGAAAAAATTGATTCGGCTCAGTTTACAAATGAGAGTTTAAGAGGATCTATTAATGGAGAAGCTCACATTATGAGAGCTTATGCTTATTGGAACCTTGGCTGGCAATTTGGAGGAATGCCAATCATAACAAAGACGACACCATTGACTGAGATTAGAAATATTCCCCGTTCAACACAAACAGAAACATTCAGTCAGGCAATTTCGGATTACAAACTGGCTATTGATTTATTACCGGAAACATGGGATGCAACCGGAGCAGGCAGAGCCACAAAATATGCTGCAGCTGGAATGTTAGGTAGATTATACATGTTCCAAAATAATTTTGCAGATGCAAAGACTTATCTGCAAATGGTAATTGACCAGGAACCCAGGTTGTATAAAATGGCGGCAAAATATGAAGATTGTTTTGTTGATTCGAAAGATAACAGTCCTGAACGGGTTTGGGAGGTGCAATTTATTGGCGGTCAATTAGGAGAAGGAAACTCATTTATCACAGGATTTATTCCTGAAAGGTTGACAATCCCCAATACGGCTTATAAATCGCCATTTACAGGTTACAGCGGGAATATGCGTTCCTCTGAAGATTTTTGGGCATGTTATGAGTCTACACCTGTTGTTGATAAGCGGAAAGCTCTTTGTGTTGTAACAAATGTAAAAGTCAATGGCATTTACGACACACAATCAAAATTGATTTTAAAATACTGTAAGTATGACACTTATACACCAAAAGAAAAGAATGACTGGGCAAACAATCTTCCGATTCTTCGCTATACTGATGTGAAATTAATGTATGCTGAAGCTTCAAATGAAATCGGATATGTTGCAGATATAAACAGTAATGCGTTTAAATTTTTAAATGAAGTACGAACTCGTGTAGGTTTAAACAACCTGACTCCAACAGAATTGCCGGATAAAGAAACTTTCAGAAATGCAATAATAAAGGAACGACGAGTTGAATTTGCATTTGAGGGATTAAGATGGTGTGATTTAATTCGCTGGGGCATTGCAGTCAGTACAATGAATGCTCATTTTGCGAATACAGATGAGGGTTCCGGACAATATATAGTTGGTCCATACCGGATTCTCTTACCTATACCGTTTGCTGAAATGTCGGCATACAACGATTCTAAAATAATGTGGCAAAATGAAGGATATAATTGATCTTACTAACAATAAAAAAATACTATTATGAGAAAAATTACAGGAATGATTTGTGCTTTAATTATATTGTTAAACGTTGAAACACAGGCAAAAAAAGTATATGTAAAATTGAATACAGATGTTGATGCATGGACAAATGTAGTTCAGGATGCCGATAATGTTGTTTTTACTTTACCGGCCGGTGATACAAAATTTAATACTGCTCTGGGCAGTATTGCTTTGAATGATGTTGTCTGGGTAGCAAAAGGTATCTATACAAATAACGGTGCCATCAATATGAATACCGACAGAGCAGGGATTAAAATTTATGGTGGGTTTAAAGGTGATGAAACAACACTAGAGGCTCGTCGTCAGATTGATTCAGATGGCAATGGGATTATTGAACCCTGGGAATTCGAGTATATAACTCAATTTAAAGGGGACATGAATGATGTGCCCAGTTTCCGCATGTTTACCATGAATTCTGATAATGTTGTTGTTGATGGTATTACCATAAGTGATAATAACAATACAACTGATACCGGTTCAGGCGCTTACATTAAGGGAGTCGGTGCAACAATGAGCCGTTGCATAGTTCGTAATTGTATAACCGCATGGTCCAGGGCAAGTAATGCAGTAAACGGGGGTGGAATATTTATGGAAAATGGAACTATTATCGGTTGTTTGATTGAAAACTGTCAGAATAACAATTTAGCTACAGCCGGATCTGCATATGGTGGTGGAATTAACTTAAACGGGAATACTTGTATTATTCGAAATTCGACATTAAGAAATAATGTGGTAAACTCAACTCAAAATGCATTGGGTGGTGGATTGTTTATCAATTCAGGTGCCACTGCCGAGAATTGTGTCATCTACAATAATAACTCTTCATTTCGCGGAGGAGGAATTTATGTTCATACATCAGGATCAGATCCTGTAAGGTTAGTAAATCTTACAGTAGTCAATAATATAGCAGCTACTGATGGTGGAGGAATTTTTTGTAACAGAGGAACAACGTTTATCTATAATTCAATTTTCTGGGGAAATACCAATCAGGCAGCTATAACAAACAATTTCAATCTTAATCAGGTGTGTTATGCTAATGCAAATGCATTTAACGGAACACAGGGTTTTGGTGTCTGGGAATTGGGTAAAAATTCTAATCCTTCTCCAATCGAAATAACTCTTCAGCCAGTCAACAACTTAAATGTAGATTATCCAACAGGTCTGGTACCCCGATTTACCCGTGCAACTTCTTTTTCAGGTATAGGGTATGATTTTATTGATGGTAGTTTGGCAGAAATAACTAAAGCAAACTGGACTCTTCAACCTGGATCCGACTTAATTGACAAAGGAGTTAATAGTATCACAAATACTCCATTTACAATTTCTACTACAGATATGATAGGTCACACACGCCCTTATGGGACAAGTTATGACTTAGGTGCCTATGAATTTAATGGAACTACTGCAATTCCATCAGTAATGAACTATAGCAACTATAAATTTACAGTCAGTCAAAACGGAGTAAAGGTAAATGGCATTACCGATCGTACTGTAGTTACAGCTTACAATGTAGTTGGGGCAAAAATTAATTCGTCAGTTTTATCTGATGGTGAAACATTGCAATTGAGCCATCACGGAATTTATCTTTTAAAAGTGACAGAAAAAGGACATTCCCAATCATATAAATTTATTTACTAATTTTTTTTACTGATATCATCATACCAAAATTAGTTTTGGTATGATGATACTTATAAAATTACTTTATGAAACGATATTGCATATTAGTTGTATTATTTTTCGCTGTTAAGGTTTTTGCTTTTACATATAACGATGGTTCTTTTAAATTTGAGCCCTTAAAAATCAGTAATGCCGATCGACAAAATGTAAAATCTTCGATTGAACATGAGAATAAACTATATGATGAAAAAGCACATATGTTGTCGAAGAAACTTGGTGGTTGGAATTATCATACCGATGCAACATCAGGTGTTTATCATGAAATCAGGCAATCACTATACTATGCTTTAGACTTACTTGATATTGGTGACAAAGAAGGCGAAACCAAAGCTTTTAAAATTATTTCAAAAGTAATTTCTATTCAGGATATCGATGTAAAATCACCTTCATTTGGAGTATGGCCTTATTATGTTGAAGAACCTCTGGCAACCAAAAAATCACCTGTAGATTATAACTGGGCTGATTTTAATGCAGTAACGTTACTGGAAATTTATATGGTACATTATGACAGATTATCTGCTCCGCTTAAAGAGGAAATAAAGCAGAGTCTGATAAATGCTTCAAAAGCTATTCAGAAAAGAAACTGCGGACCAAGCTATACGAATATTTCCATAATGGGATCGTATGTAACATTTGCCGTTGCACGTCTTTTTAAGAATGAACAGTTAGAAAATTATGCCCGTCGACGTTTTGATAATTTCTATCGCTATTCACTTGAAAAAGGGGGATTTACCGAGTATAACAGTCCTACCTACTCCATTGTGGCTCTTGAAGAACTAAATCGAATGGAGAGCCATATAATCGATCCTGAAATGTCGAAAAAGGTAAAGCAACTTACCGCTATGGCATGGAGAGTAATTGCAACTCATTACCATGAACCCTCAGGACAATGGACAGGTCCTCATAGCCGCTCATACAGCACATTGGTTGGTTCGGTAAAACCAGAATTTACTCGTACCATTGAAAAACAATTCTATAGTATTTTAAAACAGGCTACAAACAATAAGGTTAATCTGACTCCATTCTTTACACATTCGTATATTCACACACATTTTCAGTTGCCAGATTCATTATTACATTATTTTACCACTCCGGTATATCCAAGAACACAAATCGATGTTTTTGAAAAGGAAACACCTCAGGTAACCGGTACATCTTTTTTGACCGGTAAATATGCAATTTCTACAGCAAGTTATTCAGCAATGTGGAATCAACGTCGTCCATTTACAGGCTATTGGGGAAATTATAAAGAACCCCGCTTTATTCAACTTCAGTTGCTCAACGACGGATTTGACTTTAGTGCTGCAACGTTTCATTCTGCACAATATGAAAGCAAAGTAGCAGCGGTAATAAATTTCGCCTTGAATGGTGGCGTGAAACATATCAATATCGATACGATGAATATGGGACGTTTTAAAAGTAAAGATTTACGTATCCGTTTTCTGTTCGGAAAGTGTAAGAATTTTCCTGCTGATTTTAAACTCCCAGTTAATTCAACCGAACCAATAAAAATAATGTTCGATTCCCTGATGTTTCAGTTTCAGTTAGTGAAATATGATTTTAACAAAGAAACTATTCATACTGAATTGGGACATATAGGAGATAATTATTTTATTGATTTTGTGATCTATAAAGGGGTAGAAAAATCATTTAATTTATCAACACTTAATGCTGCCTATTTTGCCTTATGTTTTTCAATGCAATCGATCGATAAGCCTGAAATTATTATGAAAAACACATTGGTAAAGACCGATAAATCAACCATTAACATTCAATGGAATCAATTAAATGTCACCACTTTTACTAAACCTACTAAATTACCAATAAAAATTTCATAATACGATGATTCTTGAAAAGTATTTACTTAAAGATATATTCTGTTTATTTCTCTTTTTATCAATTTCTACGGGTACAATTAAAACCGGTGCAACAGAACTGACCAAATTTCCTAAAGGAGCAACACCTCAGGAAATAGGGTTACGACTTTCCGAGCGTTTTTTGGAACAATCTCACTCACAATATGGAAGTCCAATGCGGGCAAACGAACCACGTACCCAAATAACATATCCTGATGTTTGTACCTGGCTAGGTGGATTGTGGTTTGCAAAAGTAACCAATAACAAGTCATTGACAAATCAATTGGAAGCGCGTTTTCTGCCTCTGTTTAATTCCGAAAAATACTTACTTCCGGTGCCGAATCATGTGGATAATAATGTATTCGGGGCATTGGCTTTAGAACTTTATATACAGACTAAAAGTGAAAAGTACCTGAAAATGGGCATTATGTATGCAGATACACAATGGCAATTACCTGCTGACAGCATTAATTCCCCGGTGAAGCGTTGGTCGGATAAAGGATATTCCTGGCAAACACGCATTTGGCTTGACGATATGTTTATGATAACTGCTGTTCAGGGACAGGCAAGCCGTGTTACCGGAAATAAAAAATACATTAACCGGGCTGCGAAAGAAATGGTACTTTATCTGGATTCTATTCAAACACCCAACGGATTATTTTATCATGCTCCAACTGCTCCTTTTTACTGGGGAAGAGGCAATGGCTGGTTAGCGGTTGGTATGGCTGAATTACTCAGGACTTTGCCTAACGATAATGAGAACAAACCTGTCATTATGAAAGCATACCTCAAAATGATGAATACCTTATTAAGGTATCAGTCTAAAAGTGGAATGTGGAAGCAATTAATTGATGATCCGAAAGCCTGGGATGAATCATCATGTACAGCCATGTTTACATATGCTATGATAACCGGTGTGAAAAATGGTTGGTTAAATGCTGACAGTTTTGGAGTAGCAGCCCGGAAAGGCTGGCTGGCATTGGTGAGTAAAATAGATGAAAACGGGGACTTAAATGGAGTTTGTGAAGGAACCAACATCGGTACTAACCGGGAACATTATCTAAGCCGTCTGGCTCTTTCGGGTGATTTGCATGGTCAGGCAACCACACTTTGGTGTGCTTATGCATTATTATCAAAGAAATAATTTCTTCAGAAATATCAACCTTCGATATCAAAATATGAATATGTTAAACATCTTTCAGATGAAAAAAATCAATATCTTATTTCTTTTTTGCAGTATCCTGTTTGTTGAAAGTAGTATTGCCCAATCGATGATCTCAGGTGATACCTATGAAAAAAGAAGCGATGCTATGATTCAATATATGGCAAAAGCAACTTCTCCAACAGGTGGTGATCCCAAATATACGGGTCCATACTATTTTGCACGATTATATCTCAATTATGACAAGGCAAGAGCATTGACACAATTAGAAGCAATGTATGATAAATATATTGCCGATCCAAACCTTTATTATAATTCGGATGGCTCAGGTATTGAGTTTTATGCTCATGCTACCCTTCACGGTTATTTTCTCACAAAAGACAATATGACGGAGTCATTAAAAGCTAAAATAAAGACTTTTCTTGAACTTGGGGACTATAATTCAAGGGGAATAACATTAAACCTGGATATGATGCGCTATACTGTGGGGTTCTTAAGTGCTGAACAATGGCCCGATTTTACTGACAGATACCTTCGTACAAATCAACAAATCAGGGATTACAACCGGCCACGTATTCTTAACTGGTTGAATAAGTTTTTTCATAATAACTGCAGTGAAGCCGATGCATTTATCTATTTTTCAACTGACATGATGTACATTCGCATGTTAGCTGAATATGCAGTAGATCCTGAAGTAAACAGGAAAGCAAATGCAGTTTACCAGCAAATGATTGCCAGCCTGGTATCGCCGTGGAATAACGGACTTTATGTTGCTAATCCACCCCGAAGCAAAAGCTGGGATCAACTATATACGGGTTCGTTAGCTTCAGGATCGAATATCACAGCACTTTCATGGTTGTTTTTTGGAGATACGGATAACAAATATCTTTTTGTGCCCGGACTTACAGTAACAAATAATACTGCCAGTGCCAATTTCTGGCTTGCCTATAAACGAAATGTATCACCGCTACCATCATTACTTTCGATTAATAACACGAAACAATATCCGTATGAATATACCAGTTATATAAATGACATTGATGTAGGAAGCAGTAACAATGACGAACTAAACTGGAAACGATTTAAATATACTTACCAAAGTACGAATTATGGTCTTGCTACTCAAACAGAGATACCTTATAATCTGTCATCAGCTACATCAAGCTATGCCTATAAAGAAACGAAACGTACTTATCTGGCCTGGCAGAGTGATGTATTGGAGAGTGTATTCTCAGTTTGTCAGGATAATCCTGCTCGTCCAACGGATAACGTAAATGCCAATATCACAGGTTATGGCGAAAATCCCTATCATCGCGTGATGCAGAGTAAAAAATCAGCTATAGGAGTCTATAATGTCCCTACGTCTTATATTTTAGGGAAACGCTATAGAATGTATGTTCCATTTACTCAAAAAGGGATAAAAATCCGTATAGAATATGATGGTTGGGTATTTTGCCACACAGGAACTATGTTGTTTGCATTTAAATCACTGGAGCCTTATACATGGGCATCATCACGCTTTGATATAGCCGGTTATGATGTACTTACGCTGCAGGATACTCTTTGCAGGAAAGGCGCATGGATATTGGAAACCAGTGAAATCACCTCTCAATACAAATCAGATACCAGAGCACAGGAACTTGATTTGTTTAAAGCTGCGATACTGGCAAAGACAAGTATTACAACCATCAATTACGAAAGCAGCACACCGACAGTCAGGTATACCAATTTAGACGGAGATCTGTTACAATTACAATTCTTTGCACCAACAGCGGCTTATAATAACCAATATCTGGTTAATAATACTCCGTTGGCATTATCGGAAGATTATCTTTTCAACAGTCCTTATATTATGCAAAAGAACAACTCCGATGAAGTCAGCATTTACAACAATGGTGTAGAAGAGAAAATTTATTGGGAAAAACAAGATACAAAAGTAGAAATTAATAAGAATGATAATCCTTTTGTCATATTTCCAAATCCCGTAAAAGATGACCTTCATCTGCGCTTACTAAATGATAATAAGACATCTGATATTACCATACTAAACATTTTAGGACAAATAGTCAATAATGTAACTTCTCAACCGGGGCAGAGTGATGTCACTATTTCAGTCGACAAACTGGAGAAAGGAGCTTTTTTTTTAAGTATTCATCAGGATGAAAAGATTTTTGCTTTGAAGTTTTTAAAACAATAGTTTTTCAACTGAAATAGGAGTTTATTTCAAAATCTATAATACAAATCAATAAAATTAATCATTATGAAAAAATCATTTTACTTATTTTGTATGACTGTTTTTTTATCTTTTACTGCGTCGCAGTTGAATGCAAAGAGAGTCTATGTTAAGCTGGCAACTGATGCTGATAATGCATGGAGTTCAGTGGTTCCCGATGCTAATAACGTTATTTTTACCATGTCAGCAGGAAATACCGCTTTTAATTCATCTGAAGTTCTGGCTAATATAGCAGTAAATGATGAAGTATGGGTGGCAAAAGGAATTTATGTCAATACCGGTGCACTTAATATGAATGGGACTTTAGCCGGAGTGAAACTTTATGGAGGATTTAAAGGGGATGAGTCAGCATTAGATCAAAGAAGGCTTGTTGATGCTGATGGTAATGGGATAATTGAATCCTGGGAATTTTTGTATGTTACTAACTTTACGGGAAACTCTGCAGGATCTTCTTTCAGGTTATTGACTATAAATTCTACAGGAGATGTTGTTGATGGATTTACACTTTCAGATAATAAAATTAATATTTCCACAGCTACAAATGCAGCAGCGGCTTATCTGACCACCGGAGCTATATTGAATAAATGTATTATCCGGAATATCGGAACTGACTATTCGAACTCTGCAGCCATTAATGGTGGTGCAGTTCAGGCAAGTAGTGGAGGTACCATTTCATTCTGTTTGTTTGAAAACTGTTATTGTAATAATTCGAACAGTTCAACGTATGGAGGTGCTGTAAATGTTTCAGGAGTAACAGGCTCCATTGTAAACTCCGTTATCCGGAATTGTTCGGGAACGAGTACAAACAGTACCGGTAGTTTAGGCGGTGGACTTTTTATTAATCTGGGTTCTAAAGCAGAAAATTGCGTTATCTATAATAACTATTCATCTTACAGGGGTGGAGGGGTTTATGTTCATAACTCAACTGAATCACAAGCGAATCTGGTACGTTTATATAATCTTACTATTGTGAACAATGTGGCTGTTAACGGCGGTGGAGGTGCATTTGTAAACCGTATTAATGCAGATTCCTATAATTGTGTTGTCTGGGGAAACACTAACGGAACAAATCCGAATAACTTTAATATGAATGCTGCTTCTTTTACAGATGCTCTTGCGTACAACGGGGCTGAAGGAAGTGGAGTCTGGTTGACAAAAAATATAAAAACTAATCCGGCAAATCTGATGTTGGCTGTTACGAATGATCCTGTAGTACCGGGAACTGAAATGGCACCTATGTTTACAAACCCAACCACTTTTGCAGGTAATACAACTGATGCGGTAAGCATAGCTGCCATTAGGGCTGCCACATGGACTCTGAAACCCGGATCTGCATTAGTGAATATTGGAATAAATGCACCCGATAATGCTGCTAACACAGCAGTTGCCGTGCCGTTTGCTACCACAGATTTTATCGGAATTACCCGCACTGCATCAGCAAAGTATGATATTGGTGCTTACGAATATGTCAGTATTACTCCGTCAATTACATGGGTTCAGGATCTCACCAAATTGAAAATTAATGATGGTCAGGTATCCCTTACTGCAAGCTCAAGTGCACTTAGTTTTGCTGCTCCAATAACCTATACTTCGAATAATATCAATGTGGTTTCTGTTGCTGATAATGTTTTATCCATAGTTGGGTTAGGAAGTGCCGTTGTTACTGCACACCAGGCTGCTAATACCTTTTTTAATGCGGCAACTG
>Ga0302215_10002020_pt1 | contig 14124 bp, 7 predicted proteins | sample II_Fen_N3_1_FD_194580 | JGI IMG/M metagenome (GOLD analysis project Ga0302215, IMG submission 194580) | Peat permafrost microbial communities from Stordalen Mire near Abisko, Sweden - II_Fen_N3_1 | ecosystem: Environmental > Terrestrial > Soil > Wetlands > Permafrost | place: Sweden: Abisko...
GGGGAATGCATTGTCGGATGCATTGACCATTAATAATACCGGTAATACGGTGATAGCAGGTGGAAAATCGTTGGCTCTTGCCGATGCTAGTGGTAATCTTGTTTCGTTGAAAGCTCCTTCGTCTGTTGGTACTTATGTCCTCACATTGCCGGCAGGGCAGGGGGGCACCGGTCAAGCCTTGCTAAATGACGGTTCCGGAGGGTTGTCTTGGGGTATTCCTGTTAATAGCTACGCTTTGCCTATAGCAACTTCAGGTACATTAGGCGGTGTAAAAGTGGGTAGTGGATTGAACGTCGATGGATCTGGAGTTATTAGTACTGCAACTAGTGGGACGGTAAGTTCTGTTGGCTTATCATTGCCGGCTGAGATGACGGTATCGAATTCACCGGTAACTTTAACCGGTACACTAACTGCTGCTTGGGCTAGCCAAACTACCAATAAGTTTTTTGCTGCCCCAAGCTCCGGGTCTGGAATCCCTATGTTCCGTGCTATTGTTGTAGCCGATATCCCAACTCTGAACCAAAGTACCACTGGTACAGCTGGAAATGTAACAGGAACAGTAGCTGCATCCAATGGGGGCACCGGTCAGAGTACTTATGTGGTTGGTGATTTACTTTATGCATCAACTACATCTGACTTGTCGAAACTTACTGCCACTGCCACTGGAAGTACTTTAATTTCAGGAGGCGTAAGTGCTGCTCCTTCGTGGGGAAAGATTGGCCTGACAACTCATGTTTCGGGAGTTTTACTTGCCTCCAATGGAGGAACCGGTTCAAGTACTCAAAACTGGGTTGACTTAACCACAGTACAAACTTCTATAGCAGGAGCAAAAACATGGACAGGTCTTGGAACTTTTAAACTTGGTTTGACGGCTTATGGCGCGGCGGTGTCCTTGAATGATAATTCAAATAATGGTACGAACATTAATACTGGTACTTCCACGGGAACTGTGAATATAGCTACTGGAAGCACTGGTGATAATGCAATTGCAATTGGAAATACTGCTGGGGTAACTTCGCTAACAGAAAAAGTAGGTACAGGTAACTATAGTCTTGATGGTGTGGGATCTTCTACCTATGCAATTGGAGCCTCTACCACCACTGGCACAATAACAATCGGTGGTACTACTCAAGCTGGTAGCATTACATTAGGTAACTCCACTGGCGCCCAAACTGTAAACATAGGTACGGGTGTACCCGCAACTGGCAACACACAAACTGTAAACATTGGTACCGGTTCTGGGACTAAAACGATTAATATTGGAATGTACGATAAAGATGCTGTTCCCACGGTATCCATAGGATCTTGGCAAGATGGAAGCTCTACGCGAATAGCAGGTGGTAATGCTTCTACCGCAATTTGGTTGAATCCGGGCAATGGGGGAGGTATTATGATTGGTAACACAGGTGGAACCGGTGATATTACGCTTGGTAATTCCACTGTTGCACAAACAGTGAACGTTGGAACAGGGACAACTGCTAAAATTTTATTGGGAAATGCAACAGCTGCCTCTTACGCAAAAACCGGCATTAATCTTACTGCGCCAGCGGCACAATTACAGCTTGGTGCAGGTACTGCCGCAGCTGGTACTGCACCATTGAAATTAAGCTCAGGTAGTAACTTAACTACAGTAGAAGCGGGAGCTATAGAATTTGACGGAGTGAATACATATATAACTAACGAAACAACATCCGGAAGAGGTGCAATACCCGTTGAACAACATTTTATGCTAAGTGCTACAGGTAGTGTAATAGGTACAACGGCTGCCAACTTCTTTGGGGCAAGTTCTAATATCCCTCTTGTCTCAGGAGCTTATTATGAGATTGATATTTATTGCTATTATTTGAAAACTACTAACGGAACAGTGACTTGGTATTTGACAAATGATGCTGCGCCAACTTCCCAGTTGATTACAACAACACTTTCGCCTGTGGCTGGAATTACAGCACCTCCGGGTGGAACCGCATATTTACACGGCAATGCCTCTAATTCAATAGCTGCGTATAGTTTTATTACGGGTTCATTAACGACTGGAGCTAGTCATTATGCGCATTTTAAAATAATATTATTGAATGGTACCGGCACAAGTTTAAAGATACAGGCAAAATGTGTTGGAGGAACAATTACAGCCAATATTGGTAGTAGATGGTATTGCAAAAGAATATCTACAAGCAATATTGGAACTTTTGCTAATTAGGATTTGTCGAAGAAGTAATAAATCACAACATATACATAACTAATATGCAGACAATATAAATATATTCCAAATTGATCTATTGGGGCATTAGGTAAATAATAACAACAGCTTGTTTGATATTATTCTAGGTAAAGAAGTTTCTTGTCGTTGATCGTTTAATCTGGAGTTTATAAATTTTGAATAAATAATTGAAGACTGTCGTCCGCATTTAAGTTCAGCTTCTTTTTTAGGCGTTTGCGGGCTGTATTCACTGAGTTGGGTGAAGTGTATGTTATTGAAGCTATCTCTTTACTACTCATGTTTAGCTTAATAAAGGCGCAAAGTCGAAGCTCGTATCGTGTGAAATCACCAAATTTATTTTTTAATTTATTTATGAATCCCTGATGGACACTTTCTAAATGCAATTCAAAATCATCCCAATCTACAGTGTAAGCTTTTGAATATAGCAGTCGTTCTGTATTGATGATTGATTCTTTAAGTGCTTTTTCGTCAGAGCGTGTTGATAGTTCCTTTATTGTAGTAAGTTGTTTGATTGTTGCAATCTTAAGTTCGTTTAATTGTTGAATGTTGATTAATCTTGATGTTAATTGGCTTTGCATTACTTTATTTTGTTGTTTAATAGTTAGATATGCTGCCGATAATTTCAACATGTTTTCTACACGTGCAGCGAGTTCAATTTCATTAATAGGCTTCCGAAGATAATCAACGGCTCCGGACAACAATGCAGTACAAAGATTAGTTGGGTTAATCATAATCCCAGTAGTAATTATGATTGGAATATCTTTAGTTATTTCGTTTTTTTTAAGTAATAGTGTGGCTTCAATACCATTCATTTCGGGCATTTGCCAGTCCATTATAATCAAATCAAGCGACTCGTTGTTAGCAATCTCACAAGCAGATTTACCATTTCCAGTTGATAGTATGCTATAATTAGGATTCTTTATCAATGTAAACATAATGTCTTTTATGATTGAGATATCATCATCTACAATAAGTATTTTAAATTTGGGCATATGAATAAACATTATTCTGATAAATTTTAGAGTATTTTGATTTAGTCTAATTTTTAAGCTTTGAAATGTACTTGCAACCTGTAGCAAAAAGTCTATTGCGTTTACAAATATATAAAAATAAATGGTAAATATAGTTATTAAAACTGGATATTGTGAAAAATTAGTTGCGAATAATAGCTTTTGATTTTTTAATGTAAATTGCAAATATTTTATTTGCAGTAAATTGAGTGTGGATTGTTTTCTGTGATTATTAGATAATTTAAGGTGCACTAACTAAAAAATCTGCTGCTGTGTAATTTTTTGTTATTTGTAGTTGGTTATCTATTGCTAAAAAGTATATTCAATACGGAGCTATAAGGCAGCTAACCATTAATTGTACTTATAACTGTAAGCGATTTGTAGGATGATCCAATTTTAGAACACGGGAAGAAGTATATCGAGCTAAAGAACATAGTGAGACTTCATGAGGTATTCAAAGCCTATAATCATTGAGAATTACAACCTGAAATTTGCTTAAGCTAAAATTATTTAACTACCTTTGTTCTATTTTGCATTTGACAATATGACATATATTAATAATATGATGAACCCAGTATCTTCAAAACTAATAAATAAAGCAGAGGAATTTCTGCAATCACGATTAGCAATAATCGGTACTGACTATGCGGACTCGGAGAGCTTGCAATTCATTCAGGAGTTAGTGGCAAATCAGATTTTGTTAGAAGAGAAAAACGAACAACAACTTATTGCAAATGCTGCGCTTAAGCTGGAATATGAAATCTATCAGGATATGATCAATAACCAACCTGTGGGTCTTTATCTTATCCATGTATTCTCACAGGAAGAGTGGGGCGAACAAGCTTGGCGCAATTCAGACAATCCTCCTTATGAAATAGAACTGGTAAGCGATCGCTTCTGCGAAATTTTGGGTGTGACCCGACAGGAGTTCAATGCAAATCCATATATGATTATTGACTTAATATATGCAGATGACAAAGATAACTTTATTCGTAAAAAAGAACATTCAAATTTAAATATCACTCCTTTTATTTGGCAAGGGCGCTTAGTGGTTCATCAGAAATTGGTGTGGGTGCGTATGGAATCGGGCCCACGGTTACTTGCAACAGGAGGTATTCTTTGGACTGGTTTGATTCATGATATTACAGAACGGAAATTGACCGAAGAAGCTTTAGTTACAACCCGCTTTAAACTCGATAGTAATGTAAAGGCAGTGTATGTTGGAATTGTAGATATAAACGTTGAGACCGGCGAATTGGCCTTCAATCATGTGTATCCTCAAATAGTTGGCTATACTTATGATGAGTTGAAAAAAACGCTACAAGAATTTGTTCCGCCTGGTTGGCGAGGAATAGTACACCCCGATGATGTAGATATTACTTTTGAAGCTAATAGCCGGTACTTAAAGAGCAACCTGCCATATTACGAATATGAATGCTGGGTGAGGCATAAAGCTGGGCATTGGGTGTGGATGTACCAACGGGCAAGTATTACAGGCAGAACTCCCGATGGTAGACCCTTGATTATGTCGGATGTTCATACCGATATTTCGCACTGCAAACAATTGGAACATGAGTTGACAGTATTGAACGAAGCGTTGAAAGAAAGTATTGCAGAACGTACCCGAGAGGTGAACGCACTTAATGCGTCGCTTCAACTTACCGAGGAAAAGTTTCGTATAATAGCTGACTTTACCTACGATTGGGAATATTGGATAACTCTTGAAAGTGAAATTATCTACATGTCGCCATCGGTAGAAAGAATTACTGGGTATAAAGCTCAGGACTTCATTAATTATCCGGCACTATTAGAGGATATAATTTACAGTAACGATCTTGCAAATTGGATGGAGCATAAGCAGGAGAGAGCTAAGTCTGGGCATAATGAAAATTGCATGGAGCTTAATTTCAGAATAAAGAGAAAGGATGGCCAGATACGTTGGATTGCTCATGTGTGTCGAAGTATAAGCGTGGATGGAAAATACCTGGGAGTAAGAGTGTCGAATAGGGACATAACCGAAAAAGTGGAATCCCAGAATAAATTGTTGCAAGTGGCTATAGAGATCGAGGAACGCGAACGCAGTCAATTCTCGAGTGAGTTGCATGACGGGCTGGGACCGTTGCTCTCCATTGTTAAGCTATATTTTCAGTGGTTGTCGGAAACCGTTGATGAAGAAAAGATGAAGATTATTACCCAAAAAGGAAATGAATGTATTGAAAGTGCCATCCAGACCACCCGAGAATTGGCTCGCGGATTAGGTTCGCATTTATTGATGAAGACGGGTTATGTAAATGCCCTGACTAAATTTACGGAGCGAATTAATGATACAAAAAAAATAAAAGTCAACTTTTTATCTAATAGCACCGATCGGTTTAATAGTTTTATGGAAATGTCGCTTTATCGAATTAGCACCGAGTTGATAAAAAACACTCTTACCTATGGCGGGGCGTGTAATATTGAAATTTTATTTAATCTGGATAAAGATAAGAATATGATAGTTTTTGTATATACAGATGATGGTGATGGGTTCGAGTGGCACACGGTGGCTCAAAAAAACGATGGGCTAGGGTTGATGAACATTCAAAACCGGGTGCAACAGATGAGAGGTGAGTTGAAGATTGATTCCAATCCGGGGAATGGCATGAAAGCTTATCTGAAACTTCCATTGGATGAATATTCGGACAAGAATAGGGATTTTGAATCCTAATCTCAGTAACAAATAGTGCGGACGCGACGCGACGAGTCACTCTCACTAGATTTACAAATAACCAAAGTGCGGCGCATACTTCGGCCACGCTCAGTAACTGTTCTATATTCGACTAAGCTCAGTACCCGTGGACAGATAATGCGGGCGCAATTTGAAGTCACACTCTTACTAAAACAAGAACTTTAAAGTACCACTTAACGCCGTCATCTGACTTATTAGGGGATTCTTTTAGAAGACGAAATCGACTTTACATCTCCGTCAGCCGACGGAGATGTAAAGTTTCAGATGTATTGTGAAAATATATTTGATTAAATGGATTATCCGCGTAATGACCTGTTATGATGAATTGAAAATTCAGGAGCGTAGCTCTGAAATTTTAATAGCATTTTTGCTTGTCTTTAATTGAAAGATGCACCGCTATCGCGGATGAATTCTGGCAAACTATTTTTTGCGACTAAGATTTTAGTAATACGTCCCTTAGCATCGTTTTCCCGCTCGGTAATTCAGAATAGTAGGTCGTTCTGCAAATAATTATTTGAGAAATACAACGTTATTTAATTCCTATTATTTGTAGTAAATACAACCGTTGAAATAAGGAGAAAATTATACTTGTTGATGATCATGCTTTATTTCGTGAAGGGCTAAAGTTGCTTATCGAAGGCGAACAGATAAGTACAGTTGTAGCCGAAGCTGAAACTGGAAAAGTATTTATTGAGTTGCTGCCCACGCAGACTCTTGATTTAGTCATCATAGATATTGAAATACCTGTTATGAGAGGTCTGGAAGCAATCCGGAGGGTTCAACATTTAACCATGCCTAAAGCTACTGGTAATCACCATGTTGAGCGAAAAGTACAATTACTTCGATATGGTAAATGCCGGAGCTATGGTTTTTGTTTAAAAAGCAGCCGGTAAAAAGGTTTTGGAAAAATCATCAAAACATTGATTGGTGGGGAGTGCTTTTTTTTCATCGAATTATTGCGTCAGATTATTGTCAATCTAAAGATGAAGTAACAAAATGCGCCCAAATTGTTGATGAAAACTGATTGTCAATTTACTGAAAATGAATTGGAAGTGCTTTGATATCTTTGTCAGGGTTTTACGGTTTCTCAAATTGCCGAAAAGATTTTAGAACAGTAAAGGCTGTGGAAGCACGCCGCTCTTTGTTGCTCATGAAAACAAATACTCTCGATAGTGTTACTCTAATACTGTATGCCATTAAAAATATCTTGGTAGACCTTTGAATTCTACCAAGATAGACATTGTCTACTAATTATGTGAATCGGGAGTTGAATAATAGTCCGTAGGACTTCAATATCAATAGAATAAACATGCAACAATGTTTTATCTTTGTTTATCCCCGTTCGACTAAGTTCACGCCGAAGCCTACGGTAAACAGCTTACTTCAAGCAAAATAGAGTCGTTTTTTAACTCCAGATTCACATTAATTACAATTTCTCAATATCCGTTTTGTTGCCTACTCCTAGTTTCTGGAAAGGATTGTCGGTGCTCTGCACCTCTTTGGGTTCATTTTTACTTTTCTCTACAATGATTTCGGTGCTCTGCACCTTATTTGATACCACTCAAATGGACAGCATCCCGAATTGAAAATAGGTGTAGCCAAATCTTCATAGAAACTCTGGTTGTTGTTAAGGTGTAAGGTGCTGAGCATTGATCTCTCTCTTGCTATTGGACTATAGATTTGTTTTAAGTAAGACGACAGATAATCATTTTATAATTTCTCAAAATGGTCCGTGAATTCTCTTTAATAATTTTCGGTTCATTTTTGTGCTTTGCAATTTTCGGTTTTTTATCCCATTGAATTAGTGTTTCCACTAATTCAATTAGGGTTTTCACATGGTTATTTTGTGTGTTGTTTCAGTTATCTTTGTCCTAAGAGTAAAACTGATAATCTGTATAGATTTAGAAAAAAGAACTGGGTGTATGTGTTGATTCTCATAGTTGTGTAAGTGCTTATTTTACAATCGTTTTTTTTTGAACTGTATGAATAGATGTCATTCGATACAATCAATGTGCTTTATTTTAGATGTTTTAAATAGTCAAAGTGGGAATAAGTAATTTTAAGATTCAAATTCTTCAACGTAAATTTAAGATGAGAATTTTTCAGCGTGAAAAGTCTTTTCATTTACAAAAAGAATTTAAAAAATTGGTGACCCGATATCAAGTAGGTGCTGTCGATATGGATAAGCTATTTTTGGTTTTTCTTGAAATCTACCAACAAGAGGAAGAAGCATTGGAGGAGGCTAGAAAAAATATCACTACCGACCAATTGGAACGGATCGATATAGAACGTAATATCGTTTTTCGAGGGTTTTTCAATGGAGTCAAGTCGGCAAGCAATTGTTTTGATGAGGATGTACAGCAGGCAGCCTTCCGACTTAACGTATTATTGTGTCGGTATAAAAATGTTACACGTAGGTCTTGTGACCAGAAGACAACCGTTTTTTATAATCTGATACAGGAAACAACAAGTTCATACTCTTCTGATGTTGATAAAGTGGGGTTAGTCCCTTGGACATTGCAACTTGAGTCAGTAAATAATGCTGTTGATGTGGTGTCGAAAATGTATTATGACAAAGTTGCCACTAAAACAGGACTTCAGATGAAACAAGTACAGCTGCAAATAGATGCTGCTTACCAACAGAAGGCCGATCAGGTGAATGCCTTGATAAAATTAAAAGTAGCACTTAAATTCGAAGAGTTTGTGAAATGCATTGATACTCGTATGAATAGCTACTACAACATTGTCGAGCAGTGTCATGGTAAAATTAAAAGAGACGAAAATAAAGGTGTGAGATAAATAATGTCCTGTAATTAAAACAAAATAATAAAAGAACAGAAGCTCTACCGTAGGAGGGGTTTATTCTTTTTTGAAAAATATAACATTCTATTCACGTTTGCAATTAGCTTTGTGGAATGCTAATAAAATACAGACAAATAGGAGGGTGGTTTAAATAATCATCCTCTTGTTTTGTCAGACAATTTTTTGTTCAATATGTAAATAGTTACAACTGACTTGTAGCTGTAAAAAAAACGTTACAATATGGAGAAAATTATACTTGTTGATGATCATACATTATTTCGAGAAGGGCTGAAGCTGCTTATTGAAACTGAGGGGATAGGTGTGGTGATAGCTGAAGCCGAAAATGGAAAAGAATTTGTTGATTTACTAGCAGTACATACTCCGGGTTTAGTAATTATGGATGTTCTGATGCCGATTATGGGTGGTCTTGAAGCAGTGCGGAAAGCGAAAAAAAAACAACCCAATATAAAAATATTGGTGCTTACCATGCTAAGTGAAAGTGCCAATTACTTCGATATGGTAAATGCCGGGGCCATGGGTTTTGTGGTGAAAACTGCCGGCAAAAAAGATCTCGAAAGAGCCATTAAAACGCTTATTGGCGGCGAGTGTTTCTTTTCCAACGAATTGTTGCGTCAGATTATAGTCAATGTAAATACAGAGAAAAAAATAACATCTAAGTCTCTCATTAGCGTTGATAAACCGTTTACGGATAATGAAATGGAAGTGCTTCGATATCTTTGCCAGGGTCTTACGGTTTCTCAGATTGCAGGAAAGATATTCAGAACAATAAAGGCGGTGGAAGCCCGTCGCACCTTGTTGTTCCGAAAAACAAATACCCACGATACAATAAATCTTGTGCTGCACGCTATTAAAAATAATTTGGTAGATATTTGATCTTGCCGAATGGGAATTATCTGCTTACCCCACTGCAAACTATCCGACTATCGCCCCAATATGCTTTCTGAAGTTATTGGGGCGATGTTTTTATTTCCAATTTAGTGCCTTTTATCTGTGTAAATTAGGGTTTTCCTTTAGCATTATTAGGTTTATTGCTACATGAACCAGTAGTCGAATTCCTTTATCTTTGTTCTCATATTCAGCTTTTCAATAGCCGGCATGTCAAGAGCATAAATATCCTGTCCGGGGTCTATTCAATAAACTGTGTCAGAAAAGTGAAAATCATTATATTTACCCGACAAAAGCAAGTTTAAATGAACAAGACAAAAGAATTTGATTACTAGGAATTTGAGCAAGATGTGTTGTTGAAATTGAAGCAAGGTGTTAGCATGGAAGGCGAGAATGGTATATTTGTACCCCTATTAAAACGTTACTAGAGGCTAGTTTCCAGGAGAACTTGAAGATCATTTGTCTCAATCAGAGAAAACCAAGAATCGTCGTAATGGAATAAGTTCCAAGAAAGTGAATACTCATTATGGAAGTATTGAGGTGTCAACTCCCAGAGATGGAAATGGGAGTTTTGAACCAGAACTCTTGCACAAACGACAAACAACCCTTGTCGAAGGATTAGACCACAAAATCATTAGTTTATATGCTCTTGGAATGAGTTGTACAGATATTTGTGATCATTTGAGTGAGATGTATTGATTGAATATTTCTCCATCCGCAATTACGTCTATTACAGACAAGATTGTGCCTGAAATGGAAGAATGGCAAACTCGTTCATTAGAAAGTGTATATCCCATTGTTTGGTTGAATGCCATTCATTACTAAGTCCGAGAAGATAATGCTATAAAAACCAATGCAGCACATTCTTTTATAGGCGTAAATCGTAAAAGTATCAAAGATTTATTTGGCATGTACATTGGTGAAACTGAGAGTGCTCGTTTTTGGCTATCTATTTTTTATGCTACGTTGTGTATGATTGATAACTAGGTGGATCAAGTTCCATTCAGTAGCCCTGTTTTAAGCTTGAAAAATTTCATGAACTGGTTTATGCCGCCGATTTAAGTCAGACCTCGGAAGCAGGAATAAAAGCTTTTTATTTCAGACAGAAAAATAATGCCCGAGAGGAAAAAGATTATATGCTGTTGTTCGAATACCGGTTAAAAGATTGTTCTGGCAAGTATCGCCGCATGTTGCATAAAAGTATTTGATGTTGGAGCAAGATGAGCAAAGTGAAAATATGACTCTTGCTCCTAAGGCTTTGTTCAGTAGTGGGTGAAGGAACGGATACATCGCCCATGTCGTATATATGCGAATTTGTTGTCGCTTAACTAGAGTATGGGTTAACGCATGCAGAAATGAAAAATCCTTAAACCCCAATCAGAGGGTCTTGACAGATAGCCAAAGAATTGCATAATAGCCCCAATGCCATTTACAACCATCGGCGTAATATCCTGTGCGAGACACTAACGGCAACCATTGATCGTGCCGTGATATATATATATATATATACGATATGGGAATTATATAACTGTCAAATTTAATTATTTTAATAATTCGAGGGGTGATATTTATATATCCTGCAGTCACCCCGAAACTCGAAGTGAGTGGCACGAATGTATTAGCAGTTTGCTTCAAACTCTAGAGGATATTGCTAAATTTATGGCGGTCAACTCAATACTCCAATTAGCCACCCACTAGCTTCACCAAATTACCTGGTGAGAATAACGCTTGAAGTGCTAATAGAATAGTGCGCTGATTAAAGGGTGGGAGTGATTAGTTTAGATTGTTTTACTGTTGATAGTCAACGATTCACTGATTACTATTCCCACTCTCATTTGTATTTCAATATCAACTGTCTGCACTGAATGTGATAAAAATGTTAAATTTAAGATTTTTCGCTGATAAGTCCACTTTAGAACTACTAAACCTGCTGACGAAATGTCTATTCTTCGCTGATTGGCTTAATATAAACCTTGTCTATTCCGTTGTCTAATAGATATACATCTACTATAGTGCATGGGATATAGTATTCTTGATGTATTATTGAAAATTTTGTATATTCTTTGTAGTTTGCATTCTCAGACAATCTTATTTTGATTATTCCGTTTATAGGACGCTTGTCAAATATATCATAGACTTTACTACCCAATGAGATATTGTCATAGCGATGATTTGTTTCAATTTGTTTTAGTAAAACAAGTGCTTTGTCAAGTGTTATTGGCAAGAATGGATAATTAGTTCTATTGTCAGGACTACAAACATAACAATATTTATCAATACTATTTGTATTGATAAAACTGTTGATTCTTAAAGGATACCCTTTTCTCTCAAGATCATATTCTCCAATCCACAGCGTCGTGCTAAATGAAAATTGGTTGTTGATATTCAGGGTGTCAATCGTGTTTGAAAATATCCCGTACATCTTATCCACATACGTTTTACACCTAAACTCATCCGACTTGACTTCTAAGTATTGTTCAGGATGATACTTTTTCAGAAATTTCTTTGTCTCTTCTCTTGTTAGTGTTTCTTTTTTTATTTTGTGATACGCGCAAAATGAAAAATCATTAAGAGCGTTGTTCTGTGAGTGAATCTGAGCAAATGAAATTATAAATAATATATAAACTGTAATATAAAAAATTCTCATAACTGCTTTCTGTTGAGGGTTTAATAAACTTTCGTTGTAATGTATAAATATATTTATTGAAGGTTTTTCTAAATAAGATAGGAAATGTGTACTTCAGTGTTTGAATCTCTCTAATCACTTGAAGGTACTTTATAAGTTGTTTTATTTTGTAACTTATGCCTATTTAATGAATAGTTCAGTCATTACTTAGAACTTCACAGTTTCTACTGACTTATTAAGATTGCAAATATACAAATATACAACAACGGAATTCTATTTCTGCAGGGTACAATAGGGGTACTTCTGTATATTATAGTTAGCACAGCATAAGTCTCTCTTTAATTCTGTAGCATTAGGTGCCCTTCCCTTTCTTTTAAAATAGTGATTCTTTTTACTCGTACTGCGCTTAATCTACACGCAATCATTATTGCTAATTTGACAAAAAGCACATGAACATTTGTTCTTTCAGTATAATAGGCTTCTTTTAATACACATGGCTTATCAATCTGTATCTGGTTCTAGAATTATATTTACCTAAGTACCCCTATTGTACCATTAAAATATGAACTGCTTATGCTTGTAGTTAGTATTTTTACACATGATTAATTTTTAGTTGTGAATACCCAGAAAAGTAGATTGCGTAATAGAATTAGTTTTTATGTTTTCACTTTTCAATTCTGAATGTCTCTCAATTAAATGTACCTATGTTTGTGTTAGTGATATTTAAATATATAGCAGGCATAAATTGATAGGATAGGGTGTTCTCATTTTAGAATGTGGTTTTGAATCGGATTTGAATGAGGTAATAATAATAATATATAACAGTATGCAAGTTTATCAGACTTGCAGGAAAGGGAAATTATGAGAAAATCAAACACAACGGTTAGCGCCTTATTAAACAGGTTTAAGATTAATTTATTTTTGTGTTTTATTTCAATTTTTAGTGCATGTCAAGGTCTGCAGGATGATTTCTCGGGCATCGTTGGTATGAAAGCACCTGCTTTTACACTCTACAATACTGCCGGGAATCGGGTAAATTTAATGGATTACAATGGTAAAGTGATTGTGCTGTTTTTCTTTGGGAATGCTTCTCCTGAATGTAAAACAGTAGTTCCTGCTTTCAAAGAAAAATTGGTTGATCCTTACGCTGATAAGGCCGATTACGTAGTACTTGGTTTGGATTATTGGAATGGCGATATTGACAATGTAAGGGCGTTCGGTAAGGACACAGGTATAGGCATTCCATTGCTATTGGATGCTGGAAATGTTGGAACGAACTATAAAACATTTTACAACCGTATAATAATTATTGATAAAGACTTAAATGTCGTATTTTCAGGCACTAAGGAGGTGTCGTTAGATATTTTAGAAGCTAAGGGCAAAGTTGAAACATTACTTGAGAAATAAAAGATAGATTAAACTAAAAATAACTTTTTATTTAATTTAAATAAGAGTTAATTAGTGTATGACTAATCAACCGTGTAATCCAATATATTTAATACATGTTCGCCGATGAATCGTGTATTTCTCTAGTGCTTCGATTGTTGTAAACTGTCTATATGAGAGTTGTATAAAAGAGAACTGAATGCACTGATAAACGCAAAGAGCAGTTTTGGTTTTGAACCTGCTTAGATTAGCCGACATACAAAGTTAGAAGAATAAATATTAATTGTAGAAACGGAGGGCTAAATGTTTAAACCTATTCAACAAAAGTATTGCGTAAAAGTCCTACAATTTCTATTATTTGTTTTTTTAGTCCTTCTCTGTTTCTATTTGGGATATAGAGTTGGGGAAAACGACTTCGAAAAAATTATAGAAATATTGAAATAAAGAT
>Ga0302215_10002021_pt1 | contig 14117 bp, 16 predicted proteins | sample II_Fen_N3_1_FD_194580 | JGI IMG/M metagenome (GOLD analysis project Ga0302215, IMG submission 194580) | Peat permafrost microbial communities from Stordalen Mire near Abisko, Sweden - II_Fen_N3_1 | ecosystem: Environmental > Terrestrial > Soil > Wetlands > Permafrost | place: Sweden: Abisko...
GTTGAATTTGAAACTTAACTTAATGTTTAGTGTATAATGTAGCTAAAAGAGGTCAAAAATGGACGAAAAAAAGAAACAAAAAGACGAAAAAGATAAAATCAAAATCGACATAAAAAATATGGGTGTTGATATTGATAAAAACGAATACAGAGAAATTGTCTTGTCTCAATCGAATCACCCTGACAAAAGTTTTTACGACCAATACCGCTAATTAATTATCTTCGCCAATCTGAAAAGGTAATCATCGCTGGCTTTTGTAATCATAGGGTTCGGGATAAAGTGCTCGTTGAATTTTTCAATTGCGTATCTGTCGGTCATTCCTGAGATATAATCGCACACGATTCTTAGCGCCTTATCTTTCTCACAGCTTTTTGATAAAAGGTCGGTGTAGTATCCGAAAAGCCATTCAATAATTTTTTTTGCTTTTACTTCTTCAAGCTTAGCGGGCGAATCTATATAGACATTCTTGAACATCCACTCTCTGAGTAATGTCGTGTAGTGCCAGCCTTCTTCGCTCATTGAAATAGTTGGTTTACCTATAGAAAACTCGATAATTTCTTCTATCATCTTGTTCAATCTTCTCTTTTGGTTTGAAGAAAAATAAGTGATACATTCTTTCGGCAAGTCGCTCTCGGCGATTATTCCAGCTCGAATTGAATCTTCGATATCGTGGTTGATGTAAGCTATTTTATCTGCAAGTTGAACAACCTGACCTTCAGGAGTTTTTGGCTGAAATCCCCAAGTGTGGGTTAAAATCCCGTCGATGGTTTCTTGGCAAAGGTTTAAATCTTCCAACACTTCAACGACTCTCACACTCTGCAAATTGTGGTGAAACCCGCCCGGCATGAGTTCGTTCAAAACGCCTTCGCCGCAGTGCCCGAAAGGAGTGTGACCTAAATCGTGTCCCAGTGCGATTGCTTCAACCAAATCTTCGTTCAAATCAAGCGCTCGAGCGATTGTTCGAGCTATTTGAGAAACCTCAAGCGTGTGTGTCAAACGGGTTCTGAAATGATCGTCAAACGGAGAGAGAAACACCTGAGTTTTGTGTTTCAATCTTCTGAACGCTTTTGAATGAAGAATTCTGTCTCTGTCTCGTTGGAAATTTGTTCTAAGCGGACATTCGTCCTCTTGTTTTTTTCTTCCGAGAGTAAATCTGCTTTTGGTCGCAATATCACTTAAATAATCAAGTTCTCTTTGCTCCAATTTATATTTGATTGTATTTTCTAAATTAGTTGTCATATTCGCCTCAATTCTTAGCTTTATTATACTATGAATTTTGTTTATTGTATAATTGACGGGCAGAATATTATACGAGGTTGAGGATTTATGAAAGAATTATTTAACGATTACGTACAGTCACTTGAGACTTACATTATGTTTCAAATCGGCGAAGAAGCAGCTAGGCTGAAACCTGAGTTGGAAGCAAAAGGACGCGCTCCTATTTCACTTTCAATGGGTGCGCCGGTGAAAAATCCTCCTCAATTCGTTATTGATAAATTAAAAGAAGCACTTGATATTACAGGAATTCACTCGTATTCAAACCCAAAAGGCGAGGCTTATTTCTTAGAAGCTATCGCAAAACGTATGAAAACACGTTTTGGCGTTGACCTTGACCCTAAAAAAGAGATTTTCTCTCTAATCGGTTCAAAAGAAGGGATTGCGAACTTGATTCGTGAACTTATCAACCCGACAAAGAACGAATTTGACCGTGATATTATTCTTATTCCAGATCCAGGCTATGCGTCTTACAAAGAGATGATAAAGGTTTCAGGCGGCGTTGGCTATTCTGTTCCTTTGACCTTGGAAAACAATTTTATGCCTAATATGGAAGAAATTTTAGAGCAGTTGAAAAAAGACGGCTATGATGCGAAAAAAATTAAAGCGCTTATGATAAACTATCCGAGCAATCCGCTTGGTGCGACTGCGACTTTGGATTATTTCAAAGAATTGGTCGAATTCTGTAAAGAACACAAGATTTTGTTGATTTCAGACGCGGCGTACACAGATATGTATTTTGATGAGACAAACTTGCCGCCAAGTATTTTGCAAGTAGAGGGCGCAAAAGAGATTGCTGTTGAATTCTTCAGCTTCTCAAAACCTTATGCAATGACTGGTTGGAGATGCGGTTGGATTTGCGGAAACCCAGAAGCTATTGCTATGTTTGGCAAATTGAAATCTACGCTTGATACTGGGATTTTCAAGGCGATACAAAAAGCTGCTTCGCAAGTGATAAATTCTGTTGAAGGCGATGAATACATCAAAGAAGCCAATTTAGGGTTCAAGAAAAAACAAGAAATTCTTGTACAGGGGTTAAAAGAACTCGGCTGGGATATGGATAATTTGAATGTCCCTGACGCGACTTTCTATCTTTGGTTACCGATTCCTGCAAGATACAATTCATCAAAAGAGTTCACTGACGATATGATGAAAACTTCAGGCATAATCTCAGTTCCAGGCCACGCGTTCGGCGACTGCGGCGAAGGCTTCTTCAGAATTTCTATAGTATGTTCTGACGAAAACTTGTACGAAGTAATTGAAAGAATGAAAACCGACGGGTTCTCTTTTACTAAATAATAATTTACTGGAATCTGGGCGCTTAGGCGCCCCAACAAACAAGGAAAAATAGGTTATGAAAAAGTTTATTTTATTTGTGGTATTCCTTATTGGTTTCATGCTTGTGCAGACTGCGGCATTTTCTCAAGATTATGACATATACACGGTTGCCTACATGAATCGGCTGCAAAATAAGGTTAAATCAAACTGGGTAATTTCTCACGGCGAGCCTGATGTAAAAACAGTCGTGGCATTTAAAATAACCAAAGATGGAAAAATCACAAATGCTGTAATTACCAACAAATCCGGCGATGATGAATTCGACCAAAACGCATTATCAGCGATTTACAAGTCGGCACCGTTTGAAAACATTCCACAAAGTATAAATGGTGATAATCTTTCAATAAATTTTGTTTTCAATCAAAACGGAATTGAGGCAACCCCGATTTTTGAAACGGCAATCACAAGTGAAATTAGTAAAAACGCTTATGTATATGATTCAAGTCCTATTGTTGATATTCAGCCAATTGAGGTGAAAAGTGACACACAAGTTAAAAACGTAAGTTATAAGACAGGCAAAGTTTCCAAGCACAAGCACAAGTCAAGTCATACTCATAGTCATAGGGTTACTGCAAAAACAGCAGCTGCTGGAGTCTTGTCATTGGCAGTTTGGCCAGGGCTCGGACAATTGGTTAACGATGGGCCTTCTGAAAAAGCAGGTATTCATGCTATTTTGGGCTTTATAACAATATTTAGATTTTGGTCGTTTTATGACGCTCTTGTGAACAGACAAGAGGGACCGGTTTAATATTTAAAATGTACAAATAGTAGAATGTAGGGTGAGAAGATTATCTTGCCAAGATAAAAATGGAAGTAGGGAAAAAATGAGCGTATTGGATTCGGTATTGGTGCCGATAGTTGGATTTATTGAACACACGATTTCAAGCATGGGCCCTTTGGGGATTTCTTTGCTGATGGCAATCGAGTCATGTAACGTGCCGTTGCCTAGTGAGGCGATTTTGCCGTTTGCAGGATATTTGGTGAGCAAAGGCGTTATGTCGATTCACGTTGCGGCTTTCGCAGGTGCCATCGGGTGCGTTTTGGGTTCAATCCCATCGTATTATTTGGGATATTTCGGCGGAAGACCATTCGTTGAAAAATACGGAAAATGGTTTTTGATAAGCAGAAAAGACCTTGAAATGGCAGACAAGTGGGAGCAAAAATACGGAAACTTGGCGTTCTTCTTTTGCCGAATGTTGCCAATTGTGAGAACTTTTATTTCGCTTCCTGCGGGGATTTTAAAGGCTGACTTAAAACAGTTTCTAACGTTCACGTTCTTGGGTTCGTTAATTTGGAGTTATCCGTTGGTTTATGTCGGAATGAAATTGGGCGAACATTCAGAAGTGCTAAAAGCTTTCTGGCACAAATTCGACTTGGCGATTGTCCTCGTGTTGGCAGTGCTCGGCGTTCTTTACTTGAAACATCATTTTGATAATTTGAGAGAATCGTAATAAATAAAAAAAGAGCCGACGGTCTTATCCATCGGCTCTTTTTTTTAAATAATTCTAAATTCTGTTTTCCCAAACTCCGCCTCTTCTGTCTACTACTGCGTCGTAGCAGGACCAGATTCTGAAGATTCCTGTGAACCCTAAAATCGCGTGTGTCGCTGATTTGTCCACAGTATCGTCGTTCATAAGTTGCCCTATGCCAGGCCATATCAATAATGATAAAGCGCCTGCACCAATAGATTTTGGAGTAACTTTGCCGTTATGTCCGTGCGTGGTTTTGCAGCACCCTTTTTTTGTTGTTGCAAACGCCGGTGCGCTTGTCAAAACTATAGATGCTAATATTAGAAGTGTAAAAACTTTTTTCATAATTCCCCCTGTGTGCAATAATAGGTTACCATGTATTTATCTTGTAGGCATTCTTCCGCATGATTTGTCTTCGTCACAGAATCCTAAGCGTTCGCATTTGGGAACAAGGTAAGATTTTAACCAAGGCTCTTCTTTTACCAACTCTTTGCACATCGCTTTGACTAAGCTTCTGATTTCGTCTTGCGCTCTTGTGCATAATCTTAAATTAGCTAAGTGAATCATTTCTCTTAGGTTCAAGCTTGTTACAAGAGATGACGCAGCCGCGTTAGGGAGTACAAAACGAGCGTCTTCGGCAGGAATTCCCGCTTCTGTGAATTCGCAATACATTTTTGAAATCTCGCCCATAAAGTTTTCGAATTTTTCTTTCAACTCAGGATTTTTTTCAATCGTAGGTGGAATGATATAATCAAATTGCCCTTTTTCTTTAACGTATCTTTGAGATTTTTGAGAAAAAGACATGTGACGGTGTCTTACCAATTGGTGCGTGCAAACCCTTGAAACGTTCGAGATAGCAAAGCTCACCTGAATGTGTTCGATTGTTGAATAGTGACCAGAAGAAATTACTCTCTCAATAAGTTTAAGCATTTTTTCTTCATCGTCAGTACTGTTATAAATATTAATAGGCGCATCTGCGCTGTAACATGTTCTGCATGCTGTATAAACAGTCTTGAGCATATTTTCAGGTTTTGAAATTAAATTTACTATTGGTTTGTTATCTGTCATATATAGTTCCTTTTACTGTCTTCTTTAAATACAATTATTGCCCATTTTTTGAAAATGGGCAATAATGTAAATTTCATTTTTAAGATAAAAAAATTAGTCTTTCTTTTGAGCGAAACGTTTGTTGAATCTTTCAATTCTACCTTCAGCATCAAGAATTTTTTGTTGTCCTGTGTAGAACGGGTGGCAGTTGTTACAAATTTCAACTGTAATCGCATCTTCAACTGAACCAGTTTCGATTTCGTTTCCGCATACACATTTAACTGTCATTTTTTTATAATCTGGGTGTAATCCGTCTTTCATTTTTAATTTATCCTTTCTAATAGATTTATTCGGCTTCCATTATTATAGCCACCTAAAAATTTTCATGCAAGGGGGTAAATGGATTTTTGCCATTTTACTTAACAATAATCGCTTATTTTATTGTGGGTCTTGGATTATTGGCGGCTCGGAAAAACGTGGTTTTCCTCGCTTGGACGAGTTCCGCTTTCGCTTCACTCTTGCCAAAATCCGCTACTCCTGAGGAACTAAGACTTCGTATCCGCCGCTTTTTAAGAACATTTCTTTTTTAGCTTCTTTCAAGTCTTCTGCAACCATTTCTTTTACAAGCATAGGAAGGTCGTATTTTGGAACCCAGCCTAGTTTTGTACGAGCCTTTGCAGCATCTCCCAATAACAAATCAACTTCTGTAGGTCTGAAATACTTAGGGTCGACTTCGATTATAGTTTTTCCGGTTGCTTTGTCGATACCTTTTTCGTTAACTCCAGTGCCTTTCCATTCGATTTCGATTCCGAGTTCTTTGAAAGTCATAATACAGAAATCTCTGATCGTTGTTGTAACGCCTGTTGCAAGAACGTAGTCTTCGGGTTTGTCTTGTTGTAAAACTCTCCACATGCCTTCAACGTAGTCTTTTGCATGTCCCCAGTCACGTTTAGAATCAAGGTTTCCTAGGAAAAGTTTTTCTTCAACGCCAAGTTTGATTCTTACAGCTGAACGTGTAATTTTTCTTGTGACGAAGGTTTCCCCTCTACGTGGGCTTTCGTGGTTGAACAAGATTCCGTTACAGGCAAACATATCGTAGCCTTCACGGTAGTTGACCGTAATCCAGTATCCGTAAATTTTCGCACAAGCGTAAGGAGAACGTGGGTAGAACGGAGTTGTTTCTCTTTGAGGAGTTTCTTGTACAAGTCCGAAAAGTTCAGATGTTGACGCTTGATATAATTTTGTTTTCTTTTCTAATTTTAAAATTCTGATTGCTTCTAACAGTCTCAAAGTTCCTAAACCATCAGCGTTTGCTGTGTATTCAGGGCAGTCAAACGAAACTTTTACGTGTGATTGAGCTGCTAGGTTATAAATTTCGTCCGGTTGGATTTCTTGGATTAGACGGATTAAGTTTGTAGAATCTGTCAAATCGCCGTAATGAAGTTTGAATTTAGATTTTTTGTTGTGTGTATCTTGGTATAAGTGGTCGATACGACTTGTGTTGAACGATGATGAACGTCTTTTCATCCCGTGAACTTCATATCCTTTTTCCAGTAATAATTCGGCTAAATATGAACCATCTTGACCAGTAATTCCTGTTATTAATGCAACCTTGCTCATCTTATCTTCTCACCTTTCGCTTTTTCATTTTCCACTTTTCTAAAATTTTACTATAAACAAGAGAAATTTTCCCATTTTCTTGGTATAATTTTATTAAATAGACAAATTAAAGAAGGAATTTAATTCATGAAAGATATGCTGGATAAAATTATACAGATAGAAAAAAACTACATGGAGATTGGTGAAAGCCTTTCAGACCCTAATATAATTCAAGATTACGCTAAGTTTAGAGATTTATCAAAACAAAGAAAATCTATGGAAGAAACTGTTGAGCTTTTCCACCAATGGAGAGCGGCTACTGATGCGATAAAAGAAGCAAAAGAAATGATTTGGGCGGAAAAAGACGAAGAAATGAAATCGTTTTTGAAAGCTGAAATGGAAGAAAACGAAGAAAAAATTCCTGCAATCGTAGAGCGCATGAAGGTTTTACTTCTACCTCGTGATCCGATGGATGACAAGGATATCATGCTTGAAATCCGTGGTTCTGCAGGTGGAGACGAAGCAAACATATTTGCCGGAGACTTAGCAAGAATGTATTTAAGATTCGCTGACAAACAAGGTTGGCAGACTCAAATTTTGAGCAAAAATGAATGCGAAGCCGGCGGAGTTTCAGAAATAGTTATTTCTATGAAAGGCGACAGTCTTTATTCAAAATTAAAATATGAATCAGGTGTTCACAGGGTTCAAAGGGTTCCTGCAACGGAATCTCAAGGCCGTGTTCACACTTCTACTGCGACAGTTGCGGTTATGCCAGAAGTTGACGACGTTGAAGTCGTAATTAACGCTGGTGATATCGAAATGTCCACTGCTCGTTGCGGCGGTGCTGGCGGACAAAACGTAAACAAAGTTGAAACGGCTGCAAGATTGTTCCACAAACCGACAGGGATTATGATTTTCTGTACGGAAGAACGTTCACAGTTGCAGAACAAAGAAAGAGCAATGCAGATTTTGAAGGCTAAGTTGTATGACTTGGAAGTTCAAAAGCAGATGCAAGAAGTTACGGATTTACGTCGTTCTCAAGTCGGAACGGGAGACAGAAGCGAACGTATCAGAACGTATAACTTCCCTCAAGGTAGACTTACAGACCACAGAATCGGCCACAACTTAAATGTTTGGACAGCAATTGACGGTGAATTGGACGATTTGTTGACGCTTCTAATCGAATACGACCAAAAGCTCAAGCTCGAAAAATTAGCACAAGGGTAATTTTTTTGCTAGCAAATTTTTTTTTGTTTGAATTTTAATCATGTATGAAAATAATTCAACAGGCTCAAATAAGAAATAATAAGCTAGCATTCAAATCAAACGAACGTCAAGTATTCAATATTTTAGGTGAGGTCAAAAATAGAAATACGACAAATTTTTTTCGTAATGATATAAAAGATTGGGACGCTTTTTCAAAGTATTTGACGACAAAATTTAAAGATAAAAAAACTAATATATACTGTTATGCTTGTTCGGATGGTTCTGAACCTTATTCAATTGCAATGATGCTTTTATCTAAATTAGGGGTTAAAAAAGCACAAAATTTTTTCCCAATCATTGCAAAAGATAAGGATAAATTCATTTTAAAAAGAGCTCAAAAAGGCTTAGTAGAGCTTCAGTCAATTGATATAGGTCAGATTGATAAGTTTACCAAACATCCAGCTTCAGATTTTTTCGAAACAATAAGAGACTCAGATGACCTATTTTGCGAAAATTTCGGCTTGAGTGAATTGAAAAGTGATTTCAAAAAGACGGTTATTTTTCAAAAGGCAAATATTTTAAAGGATGTTCCCAATATAAAAAAAGATAACAGTGTTGTTATTTTTAGAAATGCTTGGCCTTATATGAGCGAGTGGAAGCGAAATATTCTATTAAAAAAATTACATAGGCAGTTAGGTGAAAACTCTATACTTGTTATAGCCCAATGGGATTTCTATAAATGCAAACTGGAAGAACCTCTGAAAAAAAATGGATTCGTGCCATCTACTTTTGATTTTTGTTATGAAAATACTCCGCCAGTTTCCTCAAAAAAGAAGTGGTTCTTTTTTTAGTATATAATAATTTTATGACAAAACAAATAACACGTAAATGTATAGGGTGTTTTCAGGATTTTAACCGCGAAGACCTTATTAAAATCACCCGTGAACACGATACAAAAGAAATATTTATTAATCCAAATACAAAAATATTTGGCAGATCCGTATATCTTTGTTATAATATATCGTGTATAGAAAAGTCTTTCAAAAAAAACAAGTTGGCTAAATTTTTAAAAGCCGATTTGACAGATGATTTGAAAGAAAAGTTAACAAGTATTAGTAAATAAGAGAATGACTTTATGCTATAGTTAAACAATAGATTACAGATAGGAAAAAAATGCAGATGAGCTTAGACAATATTAAGGTAACCGAATTAGCAAAAGAGCTAAACCTCCCAACGAAAGAGGTTTTAGAAAAATTTGCAAAATTGTCTATTAATGTCACTACACCATCGACTATTGTTACTGCGGATCAAGCAAAAAGATTAAAAGATTTTATAAACGCCGGCTCAAAAATTGAAATTAAAAAACCGAAAGCTTTTATTGTTAAAAAAGCTAAAGTTGAGCCAGAGGCAGAAAAAGTAGAAGTTAAAGAAACAACAGAAGTTCCTTCTTCTAGAGTTATTATAGTTGAGAAGCCAGCAAAAGTTGAAAAAGTTGAAAAACATGAAGCGGCTGAAACTGCTGAAGTGGTTGAAAAACCAGTACAAGCTGAAAAAACTGAAACTATTGAGCCAACTGAAAAAGTTGAAGCAGAAAAACCAAGAGTTCAAGTTGTTAAACCGGCTCCAAATCGTTTGGAAATTGTTAGACGTGCGCCACAAAGACCGGCACCTGACACAAGCGAAAGACCAAGATTCCAACCTGGACAAAGACCAGGCGCTCCTCAAAGAGATTTTCGTCCAGGATTCCCACCTAGACCGGCTGGGCAATTCGACGGTCAAAGACCTTATCAACAAAGACCAGGCGGAGCTCCGCAACAAGCTGGTGCTGGCGGCGGTTTTAGAAGACCAACAACTTCTGACGGGCCAAGACCTGAAGGCGCTCCAACAGGAGATAGAAAACCGGTTCAACGTCATATAATTTCTCAAGATATTTATGACAACAAAGGCGGAATCAGAAAAAAAACTGATAAAGCTAAAGGAAAAGTATTCACTACAAAAGAAGAAGAGCAAGAAAGAATTTCTTTAGAAAAAGCTGCTGCTCAAAAACATAAAAAGAGAAACTCAAGAGAAGAAGAGATTGAACAAGTAACAAAACTTGTCGTTAATCGTCCTTTGACAATAAGCGAGTTATCTATAAAGATTCAAAAAACTCCTGCAGAAATCGTAAAATTCCTTATGATGCAGGGGGTTATGGCAACTGTAAACCAACTTATTGATATTGATGCTATCAAAAAAGTTTGCGCTGAGTTTGAACTTGAGGTTCTAGACGAAGACGTAGAAGCGTTTATGGAACAAGAATTGGCAAAAGAAGAAAAGAAAACAGCGTTATTGGCTGTTGACAAGAAATTATTGAAGCACCGTGCTCCTGTTGTAAGTATCATGGGTCACGTTGACCACGGTAAAACTACTTTGCTTGACAGTATCAGAGCTTCAAAACACAAAATTGTATCAACCGAAGTCGGTGGGATTACCCAATCTATCGGGGCTTACACGGTTCACGTTGATAAGAAAAAAGTTGTATTTATCGATACTCCAGGTCACGAAGCGTTTACAGAGATGCGTGCTCGTGGTGCGAAAGCAACTGATATAGCGATTTTGGTCGTAGCGGCTGATGATGGTATCATGCCTCAAACGATTGAAGCGATTAACCACGCGAAAGCGGCTGAAACACCGATTATCGTTGCGGTTAACAAAATAGATAAAGAAGGCGCTAATCCTGATAAAGTTCTACAACAATTGACTGAATACGGTCTGGTTGCTGAAGAATGGGGCGGAGAAACTATCGTTGTTAAAGTTTCAGCACTATTGGGAACAGGTATTGACGAATTATTAGAATATATTTTATTGTTGGCTGAAATGGCTGATTTGAAAGCTAACCCGAAGGCACATGCTTCTGGTGTAGTTATTGAAGCTAATTTGGACAAGGGAAAAGGACCAGTTGCGACGTTCTTGGTTCAAAACGGAACGTTGAGAATTGGAAACTGTGTCGTAGTCGGCAGTGTTGGCGGACGTGTTAGAGCGTTGCTTTCTGACGAAGGCGAAAGAGTTGTTAAGGCTGAGCCGTCAACTCCAGTTGAAATCCTTGGTTTATCAGAAGTTCCATCAGCTGGTGATCACTTCGAAGTTGTTGACAACGAAAAAGCAATGAAAGCAATCGTTGACAAACGTAAAGAAAACGAACGTGCTCATAGATTAGATTCTATGCTTCCTGCTCACATCAGAAAAGAATCTGCAGCAGGAGATGAAGCGTTAACTCAATTGAACTTGATTATCAAAGCAAGCACCAACGGTTCAGCGGAAGCTGTTTCTCAAGCGGTTGCTCAACTTGAATCAAAAGAAATTGCATCAAAAATTATTCACGTCGGAGTCGGCGACATCTCAGAAGCGGACGTTATGTTGGCCTCTGCCAGCGGAGCGATTATCTTGGGCTTTGGTGTTAAGGAAGACTCAAACGCGCTTATAACTGCCGAAAGAGAAGGCGTTGTAATCAAGAAATACGACATTATTTATCAAATCCTCGAAGATTTGGAAAAACAAATGCTTTCTTTATTGCAGCCTGAAATCAAACAAGTTGAACTTGGTAAAGCAGAAGTTAGACAAATATTCACAGTCGGTAAAACTGCAAAAATTGCAGGTTGTACTGTTCTTGAAGGTAAAATCCAACGTGGTAAGACTGCAAAAGTTCTACGTGATGGAAAAGAAATATTTGTCGGCGTAATCGACCAATTGAAGAGATTCAAAGATGACGTAAAAGAAGTTAAAGAAGGCTTTGAATGCGGAATTTCGTTCGCGAAATTCAACGATCTTGAAGAAGGCGATATAATCGAAGTTTCAACAACTGAAGAAGTCGAAAGAGTAAGTTTAGACTAGATTATAAATTTTAGAATAAAAAAGGGTTCAATTTTCTTTAGAAATTTGAACCCTTTTTTGTATGACAAGAATCTCTGTATTCTATTTCGCAAGTTCAGGGTTGGGTTGTCCGTAATATTCCACCGGAATATACAGTTTTTTACCGTTTTTACTTGCAAAAATTCCGTCGCCAATAACGGCTTTTGAATTGATGAAATTTTCAGTAAATACGTCATTTGTTTGAGACGTTAATGTCATTATGTCAAGATTTACGTCATAAGTCGGGACCATAGTTTCGCAAGTGCCAGTTTTTACGCTAGGTGAACTGGATTGAGCCAAATCATTCAGTTTATTAATAAGTTTACCAGATGTTTGTTCTAAGTTTTTAGATAATTCTATCGTATCTTTGCCAAATGATTGATAGCTTTTATCTATTAGAGTTTTTTGAGTCACTTTTTTCAGCGAATCGATTGTGTGAACAACTTGACTTGGTTCTTTAACTCTATGCAAAGGTCCTCTTCCGCAACTAGTTGCGGAGATTGCTGACAAGGATAAAACAGCTGTCTTAAATAAGCTTCCTATTTTCACTATTTTTCTCCTGTTTTACTATTTCTTAATTAGCCCTAAAATTCCTTCTTTCATTGCGTTAAAAGAAATTTCTTTATTTTCTAAATAAAAACCTTCATCTTTTATAAGACCAAAAAGTTTTGTCAGTCTTGTTGTTACACCGAATGCGCCAGGTTCTAATTCAACGTTTAATTTTTTGAATTCATCAACGCCGGCTAAATCTTCAATTAATTTTCCATATTTTTCTAAAGACGTTGGGTTTGGCTTTAAAAGTTTTACGCCCATAAAGTTTGTTTGATTGCTGATTCCATTGTTTTGTACCATAGATGTTTTCATTGTAGATTCCCCTTCTTTCTATTACTAATTACGTAGTATTCGTTGAGTATATTACTATAACATATTTTAGATTTCAACACTTTTAAATATAAATTGACCTGCTTTTTTAAGAATTATGCTCGTTAGCCCTAAACCACCTGAATATTTTTTTTTGCTAGTATGCTTTTTGTTTTGTTACATTTGGCAACATTGTACAATTAACGCATTCTTGCTATAATGAAGTTAAGATGTAGGGTGCATTTATGCACCAATATAAAAAGGAATAATCATGACACTTAGAAATGAACGAGTAAGAAAAGCTTTAATGAAAGAAATCGCTGATATTTTGCAAAGAGAAATCAGAGATTCTCGAATTTCGGGTGTTGTTTCGATTTTGGATGTCGAAGTTGCCCACGATAATTCTTTTGCAAAAGTTTATTATAGTGTTTTCGGCGGTGACGAAGAGCAAAAAGAAAAAACTAAAGAAGCAATCAAAGCTAACACTCCAAAAATTCGTTATGAAGTCGGAAAAAGAATCCGATTGAGATTGACTCCTGAACTTAGATTTGTCTACGACGATTCAATGGATAGAGGAGCAAAAATCAACGAACTTATAGAGAAAATTTCTCGCGGAGAAGTATAAGACAATGTCTGCCAATTTGTTTGGATTTTTGAATGTTTATAAGCCAAAAGATATGACGTCTCATGACGTCGTCGCTGTTTTGCGCCGAGTTACCAAGGTCAAGCAAATAGGTCACACTGGTACGCTAGACCCATTTGCGCAGGGTGTTTTACCAATTTGTATTGGTAAAGCTACTCGCTTGATTGAGTATCTTGATGATGAGAAAGAATATTTGGCTGAAATCAGTTTCGGCAGAAGCACAGACACGTACGACCTTGATGGTCAGGCTGTGAGTGAATCTGATTTGAAGCTTACTTTAGAGGATGTTCTTGAAGGATTGAAGTCTTTTGAAGGCGAAATTTCTCAGGTCCCTCCGATTTATTCTGCGCTAAAGGTTAAAGGCAAAAAACTTTACGAGTACGCTCGTGAAGGAAAAGAAGTTGTCATTGAAGCCAGAAAAGTTACGATAGAAAAAATCGAGCTGAAAAATTTTGACGCTGAGAGCCAAAAGGCGGATGTGTTGATAAAATGTTCAAAAGGGACATATATTCGCTCAATTGCTCATGATTTGGGGCAAAATCTCAAAACAGGTGCGTATTTATCTAAACTAATAAGAACCCAAGCTGGAAAATTCTTTGTTGATAAAACAATCCCACTCGATGAGGTGACAACGTTTGATATTGTTGAAAAGAATCTGATTAATCCCATTGATATGCTAAATTTGCCACAAGTTGAGCTAAATGATGTTGAGTACAAAAAAATTATGATGGGTCAGTTCATTGAGAACAAAAATAACTTGAAAGAAAACGATTTTTTAATTTTAATATATG
>Ga0302215_10002023_pt1 | contig 14114 bp, 9 predicted proteins | sample II_Fen_N3_1_FD_194580 | JGI IMG/M metagenome (GOLD analysis project Ga0302215, IMG submission 194580) | Peat permafrost microbial communities from Stordalen Mire near Abisko, Sweden - II_Fen_N3_1 | ecosystem: Environmental > Terrestrial > Soil > Wetlands > Permafrost | place: Sweden: Abisko...
TTTGCCTCTCTGTGTAACTTCCCGTATATTGATTTCGGGATTAAAGTTGGTGGCAAATGCCTTGTGGTGGTCACCTGCATTGCAATCCACGATATCCAGGTATTGAATTTCGTCAAAATGATGTTTTGCAGCATAGGCTGTATAAATACTGGTAACTCCCGGATCAAAACCACAGCCTAAAATAGCAGTCAGGCCGGCTTTTTCAAATTTATCCTTATACGCCCATTGCCAGCTGTATTCGAAATGCGCTTCGTCCCTTGGTTCATAATTAGCTGTATCCAGGTAATTAACACCACTTTCTAGGCACGCATCCATGATGTTCAAATCCTGATAAGGAAGTGCAACATTGATAAGTAATTCAGGTTTATAATCATTGAGTAATTTTACTAATTCAGGCACATTGTCGGCATCAACCTGTGCTGTTTTAACTTCAACCCCAAATCGTTTTTTTATATCTGCAGCAATCTTGTCACATTTAGATTTGGTGCGACTGGCCAACATGATTTCAGAAAACACATCCGGATTTTGGGCCACTTTGTTTACTACAACTGTTCCTACGCCTCCGGCGCCGATAATCAATACTTTTCCCATTTTCTTTGAATTATTGAGATGATTTTTTGAATAATTATTCGTTAATACAAAAATAGTTGTTTTTTATGAATTTGAAAGTTATTATTCTTCCTAACTTTTTTAATTGTTATCCAGACTCCATAATACGTACGACTTACTACCTTCCAGACATACTCATTTCTCGCTCCTCACCACTCATTCCTCATTCCTCACCTCTTACCTCTTACCTCTTACCTCTTACCTCTGATAAACCGTCGGATCAAATCCTGCCAGTCCTTCTTTGCGTTCGGTACAGGTTCCACACGTTCCGCAATGTATTTCCTGACCGTTATAACAGGAATAGGTATCTTCAAAGGGCACACCGATTTCTTTGCCAATCAGTGCTATCTCGCGTTTGGACAAATTGGTAAATGGCGCCAGGATCTGGCAATGATTATATGTTCCAAGGCTGATGGCCTTACTCATTGTTTCAATAAATTCTTCCCGGCAATCCGGATAGATGGCGTGGTCGCCGGCATGATTTGATATCATCAGTTTATCGCATCCAATGCTTTCGGCAATGCCTGCAGCAATGCTCAACATAATCCCGTTGCGAAATGGAACAACTGTCTTTATCATATTCTGATCTTCATAATGACCATCCGGAATAGCCCCACCCGACTTTAATAAATCGGATACAAAACCCATTTTATTTAAATCAAGTTCAATAACGTGATGTTCAATGCCCAACTTTTTACAATTTCTGGCTGCATATTCTATCTCCCGCAAATTATGTTTCGACCCGTAATTGAACGTCACTGCCAGTCGGATACGTTCCGCATGCTTATAAATGGCTACCGAGCTATCCATTCCTCCCGAATAAAGTATAACTATATCTTTCATTTTTTTATTTTTTTGCGGCACAAAAGTACTCAAAAACGCTTCAATTCGTTGCAGCTTTTGTGACTTTTTGTTTTTAAGGCTACAAATAGATGTTTTTTTGTATTTTTGCAAAGGAATTCTATAACAACACATTCTTTCTATAAAATGAACTTACCATTAACAAAAGTATTACCTGCCGAATGGGCGAATCAACAATTCGTACAGCTTACCTGGCCTCACAAAAATACCGATTGGGCGTACATGCTCGACGAAGTAAACGAATGCTTTGTCAACATTGCCCGGGAGATAATTAAGCATGAGGACTTATTGATTGTTTGCTCCGATACCGACGAAGTAGAACAACTCCTGGGTGACGCTGATTTATCCAGGATAACTTTTGCTGAAATGCCAACCAACGATACCTGGGCACGCGATCATGGCGGAATAACCGTACTGGAAGATGGCAAACCGGTAGTTTACGATTTCACGTTCAATGGCTGGGGACTTAAGTTTGCAGCCAATCACGACAATCTGATTACACGTAAACTCTATTCAGCCGGTATTTTTAGAGATTCAGGTCACAAAAACTGCTTTGATTTTGTGCTTGAAGGTGGAAGTATCGAATCGGATGGGGAAGGCTCATTACTTACAACTTCTGAATGCTTACTATCTGAAAACCGCAATAATTTATCAGAAGAGGACATAGAAGCAAAACTGAAAGAGTATTTCGGGCTGAAACAGGTGCTGTGGTTGAATCATGGCTATCTGGCGGGCGATGATACCGATAGTCATGTGGATACATTGGTGAGACTCTGTGACAGAAGTACAATAGCCTATATAAAATGCGATGACATGGAGGATGAGCATTATTACGAATTAAAGAAAATGAAAAAAGAACTTCGTAATTTTAAAACTCTTGAAGGAAGGTATTACAGGCTTATACCACTTCCAATGGCTGATGAAATTTACGATAACAACGAACGGCTTCCTGCAACTTATGCTAACTTTCTGATCATAAATGGTGCAGTATTGATGCCTACGTATAATTCGCCTAAAGATGAGGAGGCAAAACAACAATTGCAAAAAGCTTTTCCCGATCGTGAAATTGTAGGCATAAACTGCCTGGCATTGATAAAACAACATGGCTCGTTGCATTGTGTGACCATGCAGTATCCCAAAGGGAAGGAATGAGGAATGAGGAATAAGTAAAGCCTCACTATCATTGCAGACAAATCAACTTAAACGAAAAAATAGTGAGGGTTTCACTAAAAAAAACAGAACGATGAAAATAGGTCTTATTCAACAATCCAATACGAAGGATCGTGCATTAAATATCAGTAAACTGGAACAAAACATACGTTTAAGTGCTGCTCAGGGTGCCGGACTGATTGTTATGCAGGAACTGCACAACGGGTTGTATTTTTGCCAGTCAGAAGACCCGAATGCATTCGAACAGGCTGAAACCATTCCGGGTCCTTCCACTGAATACTTTGGAAAGCTGGCATCGGAATTAGGTGTCGTATTGGTGCTCTCGTTGTTTGAAAAACGAACGGCAGGATTGTATCACAATACGGCTGTTGTTATTGAGAAGGATGGAACGATTGCCGGGAAATACCGCAAAATGCATATTCCGGATGATCCTGCCTATTACGAAAAGTTTTATTTTACTCCCGGTGACCTGGGCTTTGAATCCATTCAAACGTCTGTTGGAAAACTGGGCGTTATGATATGCTGGGATCAGTGGTATCCGGAAGCTGCCCGGTTAATGTCGATGACAGGTGCCGAAATACTCATTTATCCAACAGCCATTGGTTGGGAAAGCACGGATACTGATGACGAGAAACTACGTCAACTCATAGCCTGGCAAATAGCCCAACGGGCACATGCGGTAGCCAATGGCATTCATGTAGTGGCATGCAACCGCACCGGATTTGAAGCCGATCCTTCGGGCGTTACCAATGGCATTCAGTTTTGGGGGAACAGTTTTGTTGCCGGTCCCCAGGGTGAAATCATTTCACAGGCTTCCAATGATGAAGAGGAAAACCTGATCGTCGAAATTGACCTGTCACGGACTGAAACCGTTCGTCGTATGTGGCCTTTTTTCAGGGACAGACGGGTGGATGCATTTGGTGAATTGACTAAGAGGTGGAGGGAAGATTGATGGGGTGATGTGATGATGTGGTGATGTGATGATGGGGTGATGTGGTGATGTGGTGATGTGGTGATGTGATAATTGGGTATTAGTGATACGTAATGCATCATAAAACTTTTTGATTTATAAAACGACCTGTTAGCGAACAACTCCTCCCCTCTCCTTTAAGGAGAGGGGTCGGGGGTGAGGTGTTTATTCTAAATTCTAATCCAATGATTCATCGCACTGAAAAACAACGATTATCCGAATCGGATACGTTAAAGAAGAAATGGAAGAAATGGGGTCCTTACCTGTCGGATCGCCAATGGGGTACTGTCCGTGAAGATTATAGTGCCAACGGGAATGCTTGGGAGAATATTACACACGATTCCGCCCGTAGCCGGGCATTTCGCTGGGGAGAAGAAGGAATTGGAGGCATAAGTGACGAAAGGCAACTCCTGTGTTTTGCCCCTTCGTTTTGGAATGGAAAAGACCCGATATTAAAAGAACGATTTTTTGGTTTAACTCCTCACGAAGGAAATCACGGGGAAGACGTAAAGGAAAATTATTATTACCTGGACAATACCCCCACTCACTCGTACATGAAAATGCTGTACAAATATCCACAGAGTGAGTTTCCATATTCCCAACTGATTGAAGAAAATAAAAAAAGAACCCGTTTTGATCCCGAGTACGAACTGATTGATACCGGAGTTTTTGATAAAGGAAGGTATTTTGATGTCTTTATTGAATATGCCAAGAACAATGAAAATGACTTATTGATTAAAATCACCGCCCATAACAGGAATAATGTTGCTGCCTCCCTGGATATAGTACCTCAAATCTGGTTCAGGAATACCTGGGATTGGGGACTTGAAAGTTATAAACCGTTTCTCTGCAAATCAGGGCCTGATTCCATATCCATTGAACATAAAAAGCTTGGTCATTATACGCTTTACTGTGAAGGAAAACCTGATTATCTTTTTACAGATAATGAAACAAACAACAGCAGGCTGTATGGAATTATAAACAGCAAACCTTATCATAAAGACGGCATTAATGATTTTGTTGTCCTTGCCGCAAAGAATGTATTGAATCCCGGGCTTACCGGAACAAAAGCAGCAGTAAGGTATCACCTCGATATTCAGGCAGGTCTGTCCCAATCTGTTTGTTTAAGACTAACTTCCGTTCCATTAAAAAATCCCTTTGCAAACTTTGATAAGATTTTCACAGAAAGAATATCAGAAGCGGATGATTTCTATCATGATCTTCAGTTTGAGAATAACTATCCTGATACCAGAGACATTCAAAGGCAGGCACTGGCAGGAATGCTGTGGAGTAAACAGTTTTATTATTTCAATATCTCTCAATGGCTTAAGGGCGACCCTTCCCAACCCACTCCTCCAAAAGAAAGACTCAATGGACGGAACAAGGAATGGTGGCATCTGAATAATGCCGATATCATTTCCATGCCCGACAAATGGGAATATCCGTGGTTTGCTGCCTGGGACCTGGCTTTTCATTGCATTACCCTGGCATTGGTAGATACTAAGTTTGCCAAGGACCAGCTTAAATTACTGACCCGCGAATGGTACTTGCACCCAAACGGACAATTCCCTGCCTATGAATGGAATTTCTCCGACAGCAACCCACCCGTACATGGATGGGCAACCTGGCGGGTCTATAAAATTGACAAGAAGCTAAACAACGGAAAAGGTGATATTGAATTTCTGGAATCAGTCTTTCATAAATTACTGCTTAATTTCACCTGGTGGGTAAACCGCAAAGATGAAGAAAACCGGAATATCTTTCAGGGAGGTTTCCTTGGACTGGATAATATCGGTGTTTTCGACCGCAGTTCAGAGATACCGGGTGGCGGACATATCGAACAGGCTGATGGTACTGCATGGATGGCTATGTATTCATTGAACCTGATGCGCATTGCCCTTGAATTGTCAAAAACAAATTCCGTCTACGAAGATCTGGCAACCAAGTTTCTCGAGCATTTTCTTTACATAGCAGGTGCCATGGCAAACATTACAGGCGAGGGTGTTGACCTGTGGGATGATGATGACAAGTTCTTTTACGATGTCCTGCACAATGAGAACGGTCGTACGAAACTAAAAATCAGATCTATGGTCGGATTGATCCCTTTATTTGCCGTAGAAGTAATCGATGAGGAAACTGTCAGGACATGTCCCCAGTTTGCCTCCCGTATGAACTGGTTTCTAAACTACCGAACTGATCTTGCCAGCCTGGTCTCCCGTTGGAATGATGAAGGCAAAGGGGAAACCCATCTCTTTTCACTGCTCAGGGGCCATCGGCTTAAAAAGATATTAACACGCATGCTGGATGAAACTGAGTTTTTGTCGGAATACGGAGTACGGGCGTTGTCCAAGGTTCATGAACACCATCCGTATATTTACACAACTGAATTCAATACCCACACTGTCGACTATCAACCGGGCGAATCATGTACTTCCATGTTTGGTGGAAACTCCAACTGGCGTGGACCTGTATGGTTCCCCGTAAACTTTCTGATCATTGAATCACTTCAACGTTTCCACCATTATTTCGGGGATGATTTTAAAGTGGAATGTCCTTCTCACTCCGGAGAGTTCCTGACACTAAAGGAAATTTCCGATGAGCTGTCTGCCAGGTTATTAAAAATATTCCTTAAAGATAACTTCGGCCACAGGCCGGTGTTAGGTCAGCATCCTTTGTACCAAAGCGATCCTTATTTTAAAGACTACCTGCTGTTTTATGAGTATTTTCATGGCGATAATGGTCGGGGTGTCGGTGCTTCCCATCAAACAGGCTGGACAGGTTTGATTGCCAAGCTTATTCAGACAAAAATGTGATGATGTGGTGATGTGGTGATGTGGTGATGTGATGATGTGATGATGTGGTGATGCGATGATGTGATGATGTGATGATTTGTTGATTGAGTTGATTGATTGATTGAGTTAATTGGGAGATGTGACGATATATGATAAGTGTATCTTATCAGTCGGCTGACGGACCAAAAACAAGTTCAAACAAATAAAGTATAAATACAGAATTCCTCACCCCATAATATAAATCAATAAGTTACAATGTCCATATCGCAAATTTGACTATCGCTCGTATCGCAAATACATTTTATTTAATTTTTGATTTTTGATTGTAAGTAGAAATAAATTAAGTTTGCAGTGTTATAGAAATTAATAACGACAATTGAATTCGAGTAATCAATTTTCATGTAAATATCTTATATTCAAAACCTTATTTTTGTTTTGTTTGCCCTTGGTAGAAAACCGTATACACCACAACCCACTCTTATTTTGCTTATAAATATACAAGATGTCAGGAAGTCTGATATATCTGAAATATAATAATTTTAATTCTTTCGATTGTTTTCTACTGTGTCTATGTGGTTATTTTAGTTTCATATGAACCCCTCATTCCGCACTTCCGAACCAAAAACGAGATGAAACAAATTGCAATATAGAAAAAAAATATTCTGCCACAATCCGTCAGCTGACGGACACAAAAGGTTTATTCATGCAATATCCTTAAATGACATTGATTCAACACCTATTATTCTTTTCTTTTTCCCGTAGGGAATACATATCAATAGAAACACGACAAACAACGTATTCTTTCCCCGTAGGGGATATACATATGCAGGGTTTATTCCCTACAGGGAATTGTTTATTTTCGGGTCTTTGTTCTATGGATATATATCCCCTAACGGGGAACAATATATTGAAACTGATTTATTCATTGAATTCCCGAAAATACAATTCTACACCTAATGTCGTTTAGCCTTCTTTTCTTTTCCGAAAATCGGAATGTACCATGTGCATCTTTGTGCATCTGTGTGTCTTAGTGACTTCATGGCAAGGGGAATTTGTTTCATAAGAGAAAAAAACCATTCTCCTTTTAAGAGAACGGTTTTATATTGTTGACTTTAAAAGAAAACATTCTGTACAAATTATGAAAGGAATAGAATATGATTTTTATATCAGTTGAAGGTTATATAGAACATCTGGTTGCAAGATGCTTTTATAGTTCTTAAAATCGTTCAATAGCAATAATCAGAGCCAATACAAATAAAATCAAATCAACTCCTATTTTTTTAAATTCTTTTCTTTGTAGATGTGCCCTGGCAGCTAATATCATAACTATGACCAGGCATGTAGCAGCAATTGGTGTCAAAACCGGAAGAATACCAAAAGCCATAGGTGCTACTAATCCGATTCCGCCCAAAAACTCACACAAACCGATAAGCCTGACTGTTGAGCCTGAATAATCTTTCACCCATTTAATTTTCTCCTCCAGGATATCCTTAGGAGTAACTAATTTCAACAACCCTGAGATGCCAAATATTGTGGCTGATAAGCCCTGAACAATCCAGATTAGTGTATTCATTTCATTTAGATTTAGTGGTTAATTACTCAAATAACAAAATGATATTGAATATAGTTTAAAAATTGTTCGTAATAATAATTATCAGTGAAAGACACAAGAATTGGTATTACGTAAAAAATAAACTCTCGTTTTTTAGAAAACCTCAACTGAACACTTTCTTCTTTGGTTATATCGGATGAAAGAATTGCCTGTATATGAAATTTTAAAACTTCATATACAGGCAATTTACATAACCCAACTATCGACCGGATTTAGAACGGCAATTTGAAACCATTATCCTCAACCGGTTGATCTACATTATGTTTTTGTTTGTCCACACTCTTGCCAATTTTAAAATTATAGCTGTACACCAACACAAAGGCAGCAGTAGTTTTCATATAGGTGTCTGTCTGTTGATAAATTGAATTATTCCGGAGTGTTGCCTTGCTGTCAAAAAATTTAGTAGCAAAGGGGTTAAACGATATAACAGTAAGGGTACTGTTGTTCTTAAACTGTTTCACTAAGCCCGCTAAATAGAAAGGGGATTGTTGTGTTTCTGTTTGTCCATCAAGTACCGGCCCGCTTAAATTGAACATTCCAATGAACTTTAGGTCCCAGGGCAACGGAAACATCATAAAAGAATTCCAGTTCCAGGTTTGTTGGTTGGTCGCATCTATCTGATTCTGGTATTTGTCGATATGATTGGTTGAATACCTTAAATTAGAATTAAACATTACCTTGCCTATCTGCGAATTTACAGACAGAGCACTTCCTGCTTCATACCCGTTGGATATATTATACGGCTTGCTTTCAAAAATATTGGAAAAACCCACCTGACTGGTAATTGTCTGGATAAGCCCGGTCTTATACTCATAAAACAACTGGGGAGCCAGGTTGACAGTAACTTTTCCGAGAGTGACCTTTACATTATAGGTTAACTGAAAATTATCCCTGTATGCCGGTACCAGGTCGATATTACCCTGGCTGTTTGTCAAACTGTCGATATGGCTGACCAACGGATTCAACTGTCCGACAGTAGGACGGATCACTCTTCGCGAGTAAGCCAGTTTAATACTGTTATTGTCATCAAACTTAAATGAACCGTTTGCGTAAGGTAATGGTGAAAAGTAATTACCCCCGGTCACGGAATTGATAACTACATGAGAGGTTTCAAACCTTGATCCGATTTTTACACTTCCCTTTTTGAAGTTCCTCGATAATTCGGCATATCCTGCCAATCTCAAATCGGTGTAATCCAAATTGGGTGCTGAAGCCATTGCAAGAGTACTTGTATTGACTATGTTGTACTTATTAAAATTACCACTTACTCCACCATTAAAGGAATAGACACTGTCGAATGGCAAAGTATAATTCGCCTGACCTGTAAATGTCTGTGTATTGGTTTTACTTTTTTCATTTTGCCAGGGGTCTGTAAGTACTGCCATCGTATCAACCGGGTTGTAGGTTACATTCCTGAAATCGGTTGACGAAGGATTATCCAGGCTTTTATAATAATTCAGCTCCACTTCAAATCCGTGCTGGGTATTTTTATTAAACTTATGCTTGTAAAACAAGGATGAAGTTATACCATCACTGTTGTTGTGGGTATTCGTATATGTTTTGAAAATACTGTTCAAGGTATTATTTGAATGATTGTAATTCCAGGCATCCCCGTTGATGTTGGTCAGATTGCCGTTATACGAAATATTCAGGTTGATGTTGTTTAATTCATTGGGATCATATATCAACCCGACATTGACATTTTTATTATTCCCATTGTAACCCATAATATTCCTTCGGTTTAATTCGTTACTTCCGGCAATCCTGTCCAAATCAGAGTTAATGTTGAATTTTTGTATCATTCCATTGGCAGCAACATAATAGGAGACTTTATCCAACCCGTAATCAAGGCTGCCATTCAGCCTGCTAATATAAGCATCACCGCCTACGGGTAATGCCATAGCACTTACCGTACCTTTAAGGCCATACTTCATTGCCGGATTGGTTACGATATTTATAACGGCATCTACATCGGCATCATACTTACCCGAAGGACTGGTAATAACTTCCATCTTATCGATCTGGGTTGGGTGCAACCGTTTGAGGTATTCCTTATCCCGCGTTACCCCATCCACTTCAATCTTAATGTTCGATTTTCCATTGACAGTGATGTTCTCATTTAAATAATCTACCTGCACAGATGGAACTTTCCGCATTACATCCAATCCATCAGTGGAGGTTTTTTTAATACCATCAGGTATTCCGTAAATAGTCCGGTCACCCAGTTCGGTTACTTTAATTTTTGACCCGTTTACAACAACCTCCTTTATAGTAAAGGTATTCGGTTCCAGAGTTATTTGCCCCAGATTATTGATCATGCCTTTCTTTTTTGGAACACCACTCAGACGGGTTTTGTAAACCAGGTGTTTTACGCGGATACAATATGTTTTAATTGTATCGCCTTTATAAAAAACGAAAAGGCCTTCCGAGGTTGACTTCGACAGTTCTACTGTATTGCTGTCCGGAAGTTGCAATAGTTCAATACTTGCTCCATCCACTGGTTTGGAGGTTTCTTTATCGGTCAGACTTCCTGTGATAACTTGCTTTGCATGAGCATTCACTGCTATGAAGCAAAAAAGTACAATGAGAATTTTATACATCTTCCTGCAATTTATTTACTATCGTTCCTGACTTGTTATTTCAGCATGATTGCTTCCGACTGAGAATCTACTACTACAGGCATTTTCATCTCATTGCCGTTATTTTTCATAGTTGTTGTTCCTTCAATATGTCCTTTTGAAGTATTCTTCAACATTAATCCAGTTGAGATATCAATGGTACCTTCAGAAGTCATTGTCCCTTTTAATTCCTGGGTCATTTGAGCATTCGGATCACTCGAAGGCAAGGATTCTATTTCGGTCTTACCGGTTACTGTGGCAGTGCTATTTTCCAGACCTTTCAGGGTATACGAATTTTGGGCCATTAATGACACAGCGCTTGATACCATGAAAAATGAAGTTTCCCAGTTATCGCCAATCTTCACAGTTGTTTCGGGCAAATAAGAGAATAAAGGTTCTATAAAACTTCTGACTGCCGATTCTTTCAGTACTCCATCTGCCTGGGTTTTTGCCTGATCCCTTTTAGTGGCAGGTATTGAATCAAGGATAAACAACACATTGTCTTTATATTTTCCGTAATTCACAAAATCTATGAATTTTCCGGCTGTAGAGATTTTTGCAGTGATTTTATACGTACTCATCTTGTGCATAATCATTTCAAGAGGATCAGTACTTCCCGCTTTTGCCGAATTGGTTTCCTTGTTGAACATTGGCGAACTGATTTTAGTAGCAATGGTATCAAATTTAAATTCAATATTCATTACGTCATTTTCCTGACTAAGCACTTGATAGCTTGTCACCATGTTCGAAATTACATCAATGGCAAACTGTTGCCCGTTGGCTGTTTGTTGAATGGCTTGTTTACTGGTGTTTTTTACAGTATACACCTTTCCTTTTTCAAGGTTTAATTTAAGACCTACAGGAGCTTGTGCCTGCATTGAAATACACAACAGAGCTAAAAAAACAGTTGAGATAATTGTTTTCATTTTTAAAAAGATTATTGAGTTTATACTTTTAATAATATTTATAATTACATAAATGAGATTGAACTCATCACATAATATCAATATCTGATCTTCAATTAATATTGAAGTAATAATTAATATTGAAATACTCCGTACTATTTTTAGATAAAAATACCCGTAGTGAAGAAATAATGACTGTGACAGTTCAATACAAATTTTAAAAATACCCTGTGTTTTGTATGAAGGCTAAAACTACATTCGAAATGAATCACGGCACAAATATAATTACTTTATTAGTACTATGCAATACATAGTACTGTATTATTTATATTTAAATTAATTTATTTATATTAATACATTTATTATCTGCAAATTACACTTTGAGGGCTAATAGTGGCGTTTAACTTTATTTATGTATGTTTTAATTTATTTAAATTATAACTTTAATTACAGATAGACTATTTAGCCTTTCAAAAATTATTGATTAAAAGTTATTGATTAAAAGTATCACGTTCTATTCATTGGGTACATCTTTAAAATGAAATGAACATGAAAATATGTTTAATATTATCTTCAACAATATTAAACACGATTTAGTTGAGAAATCAGTCTGAAGTTTTTTTAGTAAAAAATATTATTCAAATAATAAAAATAAAAATTACAATAGGAAGCTTTTATGTAATTGGAACATTAGAATGCCTTGTTCCAATTACTTATACCATCTTAATTTTTGAATTTATTACTTCAAAAAGCTATTTTCTAAAAAAAAACCACTCCCGGAATGTCCATTCCAAAAGTGGTTTTATTGATATTCGAAATATTTATAATGTCTTTTCGTTCATTTTCATCATACCCATCATTTGATTCACGGTTTTTTGCATGCCATCGGTAGACGCATCCAGGAAAATAACATTTCCTTTTCCCGTTTCACCAAAGTGTTTAATGGTCTCCGTCCACATACTGAACAAAAGGAAGGAGGCATCCAGATCAGCATCTGTCATTTCCTTGGCAGCCTGTGCCATTCCCTTGGCCACTTCTTCACGGAACAAAGCAATTCCTTGTCCGCGTTGCTGTGCCGCTTCTTTTTCAGCCAATGCCGAAATCTTAATGGCATTTCCTTCTGCTTCGGCAGCCTTTGTACGGGTAATCAACAATGCTTGTCCTTCATTCTCGGCAGCTGCTTTCAGGTTATTCGAAGCAACAACCCTTGACATCGATTTAATAATTTCTTCGTCAAACGTAATATCGTTCAGCTGAATGTCAATCATGTGAAAGCCCCATTGTTCAAGTGTTGCGTCCAGATGTTTCTTGACTTCCTGAATAATTTCCGTACGCAGTCCAAGAATCTCAGCTTGTTTCTTGGTAGCCACAAAACTACGGATAGTTCCTTCGATCGTACGGATTAATGCCTGCATAAAGCTGCGTTCGTCAACGAATTTAAAGGCTACGTTCTTAATCATTTCTTCCGATTGGTTCAACACAGCATAAAGCAACATGGCTTTGAAATACACATTCGCCTGATCCTGCGATACTGCCTGAAATTCCAGTTCCGCCGACCGGTTCTGAATGCTGATACGTTTATAGACCATTTCAACCAACGGGATTTTAAAATTCAGACCAGGTGCCATAACCCGCCTGTACTTCCCGAAAATAGTAATAACCGCCACATTCCCCTGATTTACGGTAACAAATCCGGAGGCAATAACAATCAATACAAATACGCCAATAACAATGTAAGGGATTGATTCCATGTAATGATAAGTTAAATGAGTAAATAAAAAAAATCTAAATCTAAAATAAGTATATTTTCAATAGATTGATGTAAATCATTCTTTACAGTAGGGTTGATTCAGGGTCATCCAATATGGATATCTCCTGTTTATCCAACGCCAGATCAGCTATGGCCGATTTCTTAGTCGGCCTTTTTGTTGCCAGTAAAACAACTATTAGACCTGCATACACCAGAAAATTAATGTTGTTAGTGATAAAAATTGCTGCCAGAGAAAATAAGGCTGGACCTTCCAGCAAGGCATAACGGATAATCAATGACTCGCGGTAAACAGCCATTTTCACTTTTAAGTCATCGCTATCGATGACACCATTGAGTTTGACCCTGAAGATAATATTGCTTGCTATAATTCCTGCTATCACCAATCCGGGTACCAGATAAACCAACATCCCGGCTAATTCAGATTGGGTATCCGGATGTTGAAAATCTGCTATGAAAAAATAAATGACAATTCCAAACAATACAATACCTGACACCAACGCCAGATGAATGATGGTTATAATTTTAAAAAAATCTTTTGATGATTGCCCTTTTATTTCCATAAATCAATATATTGTTATTCAATTAATTTTAATCAGCAAAAATACAGATTTTATTTTTACATTTAACTGTTTTACCAAAATATAGTTAACTTATTTCTACTTTACTAAAATAAAACAAGTCAAAAATTATAAATGGAGCTTGCGACATCCTGTTTTTTCGGGAAGAAATTTCATTTGGCAAAGTAAATACAAATTATTTTTTGGTAATAGGATTGTGACACCTGACAATCTGAACTGATAAATGAC
>Ga0302215_10002024_pt1 | contig 14103 bp, 13 predicted proteins | sample II_Fen_N3_1_FD_194580 | JGI IMG/M metagenome (GOLD analysis project Ga0302215, IMG submission 194580) | Peat permafrost microbial communities from Stordalen Mire near Abisko, Sweden - II_Fen_N3_1 | ecosystem: Environmental > Terrestrial > Soil > Wetlands > Permafrost | place: Sweden: Abisko...
AAGATAAAGCTAAAATCTGTAGTGACTTAAGTAAAGGGTACGAACTTGGAGATACGAAACAAATAATAACTGACGCTATAAAGAAATATTGCGAATAAAAGAAAAGTGCAGCTTCTATTTCGTCCATGTTTGTAAATTTGCAATCGGTGGATAGCGCGTTTGAGCGAAGCACAACTTACCGAAGAAAAATCGGGACAAGTGTGCGGGAAATCAAATATGTACCGACAAGTCGGTATGTGCCATTTATAACTGGAGATTTAAAAAAAAAAGTTACCTGAATTGTATATCTCAACTTCAGGCATGATCATTCGTACAATTAAATAGGTTAGTATATCTGAAGGATCGGGGTTTTGTATACTGTTCTGAGCAATATCGCTATAGTAGTGCTTAAGATTTTACGGGTGAGAAAGGGATAGTTGATATAAAATTGCACTAAGAAATAATCAGTTATAAACTGTCTTGGTTTTGAGTCCAAGTCTCCGCATCGCTCAGACTTGAACTATCCACATACTGCAAATGGTCAGACCTGGAGAAGAAGAGAACTTTCCATATATTGCAAATGGTCAGACTTGGACGAGAAAGAGGAGACATTTAATGTGGTCAAGTAAACTGCAAATAGCCTGGTTAAATAGCAGTCATAATAAAAATAATAAAAGGAGTAAAACAAAGATGACTTTACGAAAAACGACATGGATAATTATTTTAATCTTCTTTTGTATACAAACAAATGCTCAGGAATTGTTTGGAGATTGGATAAAAACCAGAGTTACTTATTTTGATGACACCGAATTGCCTAATAATAATGTTATTAAGTTTCAATATTTGAGATATACATTTGAAAAAAATAATAAGCTATTTATGAGTTTTGCTTTTGACAGTAAAGGAACTCTTTATAACTTTGAAACAAAGGCTCAAATCTTTAATATTAAAAATTCGTATGGTTACATAATAAATAGCTTTATGATAAGTAAGCACTCAAATGAAGAACTAATTTTAGTCCAAAAGGGAGATAATGGATTTACCGGGAATGATTGTCTTAAGTATCATTTTATTAGGGAAAAGGATTTTCAAAATCAACTGGCAATTAAAAGTTCTGACATACTTTTAATAAGTAAAAATGATACCGTTTACAAAGCAACAGAGAAAATATGTGCTAAATTCTTAGGAGATAAGTCGTTTTACGACTTTTGCACTGAGAATATTCAAGAGAGTGAAGTGGTAATGGCAACTAACAATTTATTCTTAGCGACTTTTATAGTGAGGAAAAATGGAATAATTGACAGCATACAGGTTTTAGAATCCATAAACAAGAAATTTGAGAAACAATTTCGTAAAGCACTTAAGAAATCTAAACAACTTTGGTTTGCAGGTGAATTGAATGGCAACAAAGTAGATGTTCAAATGAAAATTTTATTTAGATTCATTTCTTCAGACAAGTTTTTACCAAAGTATGATTATTATCAAAAAGGGAAAAATGCCATGAAAAATTCAGAATTCACAAAAGCTCTTGCATATTTTGACTTAGCATTGGAAAAAGAACCAAGTGATTATGAAAGTCTTTATTATAAAGCAATTTGTGAAATGAATCTAGGTAATAAAGATGCAGCATGTGAAGATTTAGAAAAAGTGAAAATCTTTGAGAAAATGCAAGTAAATGAATTAATTGAAAAAAATTGCAACTAAATTACGGCTGATATCAAACATTATATTCATTATTGGCTGATGAGCATTTCGGAAGTTTTGCTTATACATTCACTTTGTTACCAGGAGACAGTGAACGCTTCCGTAAACCACCAAATGCTCATAGCCTAGGTCGTTTATGGCAAATTATAAAAAATGAAAAGGAAGACATTAATAGGACTATTTCTGACAGCAATTTTATTGATTAGTTTTACTTCATTCGCCCAGAAGACCGAAAACAAAATTAATAAGATTATAGAGTTGACTAAATATCTGACCGATAATGAAAACAACAGGCAGATTTATAGTACTATTTTTACAGACGGACAAATAAATAAAAAGAAATACATATTAAATCTTTTCAAGAGAAAAATAGTGGCAGGTGGCTTTGCTGAAAAATTTGTGCTTAAAGATAGAGACCTCTGTAAACTATGGATTGGTGAAAGAGAATTTCTTAAAGACAGCATTAACGCTAACACGAACAAAGTAAAGATATTTATTTATGACAATGAAAGATTATGCTATTATATCGAGACAAAACACATAGAAAGAAAAGATAAAACTAAGACTTTACTTTACAAAATCGAATATTTTATTTACAACGAAAACTTATTAAAAGCTGAAATGGAGGGCGAATTCAAATTAGACAAAAATGAATATCTGAAAAAAGTTATTGAAATCTCGAAAGAAAAGATTAAACAAAAGATTGAACTGAATAAATAACTGGACATCATACACGCCCCTATTTCGTCAAAGTTTGAAATTTTGCAGTCAATGGTTAGCGTGATTGAGTGAAGCAGTAACTTCCCGAAGAAAAATCGGGACAAGTGTGCGGGAAATCAAATATGTACCGACAAGTCGGTATGTGCCATTCACAACAGGAGATATTAAAAAAATAAGTACCAGGAATTGTATATCTCAACTTCAAGCATGATCATTCGTACAATTAAATTGGTTTGTATATCTAAAGGGTCGGGGTTCTTTATACTGTCCAGAGCAATATCGATATAGTAGTGGGTTGGATTTTGCGGTGAGAAAGGGATAGTTGATGTCTGAATCAGAATTTACAGAATTATTAAATTTACAGAATAAGAAAAAAAACACTATGGAAAAAGACGAATTGACATTTAAGATTATTGGATGTGCTATGAAAGTACATTCAACTTTAGGGAATGGTTTCCAGGAGGTAATATACCAACGTTGTTTGGCAATTGAACTCCAACGTGCAGGTTTAGAGTTTGAAAGAGAAGTAGAACACCCTATTTACTATGAAGGGCTTCATGTTGGAACACGTAGGGCAGATTTTGTGGTTGAAAACAAAGTAATTGTTGAATTAAAAGCATTGATTAATTTGGAAGATGTACATTTGGCGCAAGCAAAAAACTATGTGGTAGCCTATAAATTTGAAAAGGGGTTATTGATAAACTTTGGGGCAACGAGCTTACAGTATAAACTGATCTTTAATCCCACTCTTAATTCTGAAAATTCTAAAATTCAGTAAATTCTGATTCAGACAGTTTAAGGGCATTTAGCAGGCTTTACTTTATTTCGTCCAAGTTTGTAAATTTGCAGTCGGTGGATAGCGCAGTTTGAGCGAAGCATAACTTCCTGAAGAAAAATCGGGACAAGTGTACTGGAAATCAGATAAGTACCGACAAGTCGGTATGAACCATTTATAAATTGAGATTTAAAAAACTAAGTTCCATTAATTGTATATCTCAACTTCAAGCATGATCATTCGTACAATTAAATAGGTTTGAATATCCGAAGGGTCAGGGGTTTGTATACTAACCTGAGCAATATCACTATAATAGTGCTTTATATTTTGCGGGTGAGAAAAGGATGGTTGATATAAAATCGTACTAAGAAATAATCAGTTATTAACAGTTTTGGTTTTGAGTCCAAGTCTCCGCTTCGCTCAGACTTGAACTATCCACATACTGCAAATGATAAGACTTGGAGAAGAAGAGTTGAATTAAAAATATTTGAAGCAAGTGGACTAAAGGGGGCAGGTGCTTACTATCAATTAAAGTGAATTGCACATTAATTGCACAAATTGCACATTAATTGAACCAAAACAATATAGTATAGTTTGATTTAAATAAAATCATCTCCTATTTCGTCCGAGTTTGTAAATTTGCAGTCGGTGGATAGCATTTAGCGAAGCACAACTTCCCGAAGAAAAATAGGGACATGTGTGTTGGAAATCAGATTAGTACCGACAAGTCGGTATGTGCCATTTATAACCGGAGATTAAAAAAAGTTAACTTAATTGCATATCTCAACTTCAGGCATAATCATAAGTACAATTAAATAGGTTTGTATATCTGAAGGGTCAGGGTTTTGTATCCTGTCCGGAGCAATATCAATATAGTAGTGCTTTCGATTTTGCAGGTGAGAAAGGGATGGTAGGTATAAAATCACACTAAGAAATAATCAGTTATAAAATGTCTTGGTTTTGAGTCCAAGTCTCCGCTTCGTTCAGAACTATCTACATACTGTAAATAGTAAGACTTAGACATTGAGTTAAAAATACAGGAATGAACATATATTTAATTTTAGGAATAGCAATTTCAATTTATATTCTACTATCGATTATTGAATTAATAGGATTACACCGATTTAATTTGAGATTTTATAATTATGGATTCAAAATCTTTGAAAAGAATATAAAATATAAATTTTCAAACTGGAATAACTTGGATGAAATTTATACGAAGAAAGAAGGAAAATATGTTTTTATTCCTGAAGAGAAAGTTGGTTACTTTGTGACTAACTTCAACTTTTACAGAGTTTACAGCCCGATTGTAATTACTAGTGGAATTCCATTGACAATATTTGGAAAAATTAAAGACGAAAATAATGAAGTTAAGCTAGCATTCTATATTTCGTATAGAGTTGTATCTATTCTTGGTCTCTGGTTTCTGACAATTATTCTGATTTCAATTTTCTCATGTACCTTAATGGCATTAGCGATTGGTATTTTTGGTATAATATTCACTTTAGGGTTGTTATTTGTCGTAAAGATATTCTATGAAGGCAAAATGTTGATGATGATTGATGAGATATCAAATGTTTTAAGAATACGAAAACAACTTTAGTATTACATAAAGTTTGAAACAATTATTGCAACAACAATATTCGAAAAGAAAGAGGAAACACCTAACTCTGTCTTTCCGGATATATTGGTCAAATAGGATAACGCTGGTGCTGGTAGTTGGAAGTTGTTATCCTGTTTGTATTATGTGTATTTGTAATCCGAAATAAATAAATCCGCTTAACAACCAGATGAGATTGCAGGATTGAAAATACAATGAATGCAAGAACCGGGATTACAATTACTCACTTGGGTCGTGACCGTTGGCTACCAGTAACAGACCGGAGTTTTTATACATTTAATGAGCATATATGGTTTGAAGGTTGACGCTGCAGAAATTTTATAAACATGACAAGCAATTCCGGTAGGTCAAGTTAATTTTCAACATAAAGTCCGTTACTTAATTTTATACTATCCGATATGATTTTTGAAGTTCAAGCGCAAATTATTGGAGACAATTTGATTATCGACAGAGATATTGAATTTAAACATTATCCTTATTTGATTAGAATCATATTTAATGAGGATAAATATTTCTTGTCATTTCAAAAAAAACTGATAGATATCAATAACAGTATTCCAACATTTACTACAAACAGTGATAATGTTCCAATATTAACATTGCCTCCTAATGATTTTTATCAAGATATAATTCGTATAATGCAACATATTGAATCGTTTGGTGCGTTGGACAATTGTTTGCAGAGTATAGACTTTGAAAATATTACATTAAAGTGGATTCCTGAGAATGAAAATGAGCATATCTCACCCTTGAGTGAGTTTACAAAGAAAATAGGAAACAGTCGGTCATATAAAAAACTCTCAAAAGACTGGTTGTTCAATACTGTGATTCACCGTAAACAATTAGGCGATTTATTTTTCCCATTTGCGTTTTATAGAGATGCAGCCACATTATTTCATGATCATAGGTATCAATCAGCATTTTGTACTTTTTATATGATGTTAGAGTATTTTTTTCATGAGAAAAGTTGGGGGATTGCGCATGATGCCTATTTAAAAGACACATGCCTAAATACGTGTCTTATTGAAACGCTAAGTGAATTACCTAAACACAAAATTCATCATGATTGGCTAATAAAAGAACTTAAAAGAAGAGATAAGGAGTATAATCAAGAAGGTTTACTCCATTTAATTAATCGATTCCGAGATGAGCTATCTCATGCAGTTGATATGAAAAAAAACAGAAATATATTTAACGATCAATACTTTTTTTCATTGTCATATGTCGCTATGACTTTATGCCTCTTCGTTTCAATTAAACAAAGATTATTACCCTTTGTTACAAAAACTGACAAAGAAGAATTTCTTAAAGGAATGAAAAATGTCAGCAGGTAACCCCATGCTGGCGCAGGACTGTGACCGGTTAATAAACTACTGTCCTTCCGGATATTTTGGTCAAATAGAATAATGGTAGTGCTACTGTTGGGTCCCGGTAACAGAACGGAGCTTTTATACATGTAATGAGCATATCCGGGAGAACGGGTAAATATATTATTAGCGGGAATTTAAAACGACCCTACATTCGATGAATACTAAATCACCTTACAGCGTTTTGATAGTTGACTTCATTTTATTTTTATTCTTTGGGATACTCCTCTGGATAATAAATATCATTGGACAAATGAGTTTTCCAGGAAATAATTTGTTTCCGTTTTTAATGCGTTCGTTAATATTAGTGTTTTGCCTGATAGCTGCTTACTTTTTAAATCACAAGTTTAGCAGGAAAAATCGATTTGATTTTAATACACTGAAATTTAAATCCGGATCCATTAAATACTATTTGGGCGGAGTTGTATTAGGGTGCTTATTAATAGCAACAATTTGGACCATTATTTATTTGATTTATCCATTTGAAATAATTAGGAACCCTTATTCAAAAATCAATCCGGCTACTGACATAATCTCTTATAGTTTGGGCAACACCCTTGAAGAGTTATTATTCAGAGGCTTTATATTGGTAGCTTCTGTAAAGTTATTTCAAAAAGTGGGCGGCGTACTTTTTGTATCATTGCTGTTTGGAGTTTTTCATTTACAAGGAACCGGGATGACAGTAGAGGGACTGAGCATGGTTATAACGACTTTTACCATGTCATTGCTCTTTATTTCCGTAATATACTATACAGGATCTATTTGGACAGCAGCCACACTTCATATAACCGGAAATCTGCTGTTGCATACGTTCGGGTTTGATGGAACGAACAATGGATTATTTACTATAAGATTTGCTACTTCAAATGCAAATGGACACACTAGCATTCTGATTTATGAAATTGTAGTAATTGCTTTTGCCATGGTAATATTTAGAAAAGGGAAAAAGCAACTATAAACAGTTACTAATACATTATGCGATGTGCATTGGTTGGATGATGTGCCTTCAAGAGGTTTTGTATAGGGAAATGACTGAATTTATGGATACCAGCACAAATAGAATCCGAAATAAAGGAGAATAAGGTTGGGTTCAGGGGGTGCAGGTTTTCTACGAAGGTTGAAAAAAAGGAAAAATAAGGTTTAAAAGAAAAATAGATTCCTGTTGATTGGATATTCGGGGGGTATCGGGGCAAGTAACAATTACAAGACAAAAATATGGTAAAACATAACATTAACGATCAGCTGCCAAGAAATTTAGAAAAAATGAAACGTCCTACAGCAATCACTATAATTTGCATTTTAAGTTTTAGTGGAGCTGTCTTTATAATTCCGACAATCTTTTCTGATATTGTAAAACAAGTTGGAAGTTGGTATCCTCCATACTTAGGTTTTTCAGCTGTTGTTGGCTTAGTTTGTATGATTGGACTTTGGCAGATGAAAAAATGGGCTGCATATACTTACACGGGATTTGTAGTCCTAAATCAAATCGTCTTATTGTCAATGGGAGTTTGGAATTTCATGGCACTTATTATTCCTGCAATAGTTATAGTTATCGTATTAACATATATCAATATAATGGATTGACAAATTTGAAAATATCAGAGATTTCTATTCTCGGTCCTTCCTGATTTGTTGGTCAAACAGGATAACGGGTGCTGGTTGATGGTTCCCAGTAACAGACAGGAGCTTTTATACATATAATGAGCATATCGGGAGAAGGGGATATGCCAACTTGTTTGAAAATTGATTTGTTTATTATGGATTGGAATATCAGCTATATAATCAGGAATATACAAACCAACACAGTAAATTATTTCGATTAGCACTTCAGAAACACAAGGGATAGTTCGCATTTATAAGTGTTGTTCGTCATTAACCCAGCCGCTCAGAAACCGATAAATTGCAATTAAGAGATTGTATGGATTTAACAAACATAACATGGATACATATAGAGAAATTTCAATAGTTATAGGTGTTATATATATATTAGTTTTTATTGTGGGAATTTTAAGTATTGCCCACGCAGTGGATGATTCAGATTATTTAACTAAATCTGCACTGAACTCAAATAAGATATATAAAGCAGCCTGTTTTCAATTTTTAATGGCAATTTTATATATAGGGATTGTAATCGTGCTATATCCGATACTTAAGGTATATAATGAAAGATTAGCAGTTGGATTTCTTAGTTCTAGAATAATAGCTGTAATATTTGTTTTATTTGGAACTATAACACTTTTATTGATATTAAGGTTAAGTCAGGACTTTGTCAAAGTTAATTCTTCAAATTCATTATATTATAATGTGATTGGTGATTTGCTCAAAACAGCAAGGGATCTAGTGAATCATGTTGGTATGATTATCGTGTTGTGTATAGGAGGAATCATGTTATACATAATAATGATTCAATCAGAATTGATTCCAACTTGGCTTTCAGTTTGGGGTATATTGGGTTCTGTAATTGCAATACTTGCAAGTGTTCTTATATTGTTAAAATATATACAAATATTGTCTCCAACATATTTGATTTTGAATATACCTATTGCTTTACAAGAGATTGTTTTTGCAGTTTGGTTGATTTTGAAAGGATTTAAACAGGTTTGATATTGTAAAAAAATAATGAACGCACAACAAGCGGTCATACGCCATGGAGGTTTCAACGCAATTTGCAAACGCAGTTCCTCTGTCCTTCCGGATATGTTGGTCAAAACAGGATAACATTAGTACCGATAGTTGGGTTTTACTTCAGACCGGAACTCTAATATTTTTAATCAGCATGTCTGGGGAGGATGGGTAAATTAGCTAATAACGACCAAATTAATTAATTGGAAATGATTTAAGACATTTAAAATATGAAGAAACTATTTTTAATAATACTAATTTACTTACTCGCGGGTTGTGCTACAAATCGCCTAACTTATAGAAATAACGGTAAACAACACGTATTTCTGTTAAGAGACAACGATATTTCAAAATTTTATCTGAATGATTCAGTAAAAACCTCTTACAAAAAGGCAACTATAATAAACTCACCGCTAATTGCTATTGACGGAATTGTCTTTAAATACAATATAGATCAAGATACAATTTACTTACCAATAAAGAAGATGGACATCAGTGTTATTTCATATTTAGACAAGAGTAGTAGTTCAGTTATTTATGGAAAGAATGAAACAAACGGAGCGATAATAATCAATACAGTAGATTTAAAATAAATCTGTTCTTCCGGATATATTGATTAAATAGGATAACAGTTGTGCGGATTGCTCCCGCATTCACATTGTCAGTCAACAGAAGGAAAGTGATCGTTTTCGCAAATAGAACATCGCGGGTATCGGATATATCCATAGCCAGGGTTGTTGACTGCATGCAAAAAAACAAACTTGGACTAACTGATTAAAACTTTGATTGAAAAAAATAGATGACACAAAACAGATGATACAAAAAGTAAAAACAAAAATTAAAAGGATGACAAAAATTAAAAACTCAATTTTGGCTGGATTAATATTCGGACTCTTATTTGGAACTTTTCAAGTATTTAGCAATGGAATTAATTATGGTGTTATTTCGGGACTGATATCAGGTCTTTTATTTGGTATGTTCATTCATTTGTTTCCAAAAGCTGTTAAACGTCAGACACAAATTGAGACCAAAGATGGAGAAAGTATCATTCATTCGGGAAGTGCAAATCACTTGAAAAATCGGGAAGCTGTTGGTGGAAAACTTTACTTGCTGACTGATAAACTTCAATTTAAGTCACACAGTTTTAATTTCCAGAATCACGAACTTACGATTCACATAGACCAGATTAAAGATGTAACATTTTATAAAACCCTTGGGCTTGTCCAAAATGGACTTGCTATTTCTTTGAAAGACGGTAGAAAAGAGAAATTTGCTGTTAGTGGCAGACAACAATGGAAAACTGAAATTGAGAAACTTGAAGCAATTGCGGACAATTGAAACAAGAAAAACTGAATAAAGAATTGCCACCATTTATTGCACACATGGGGCATTATTGGCTGAGGTGCATTTAGCAGGTTGTGCAAACAGGACAATGAGTGGAATTCCGGAAACCAGTCCAGGCTGCTTATTGCCGGATTATGAAAAAAGGAGAATAAGGTTTGGTTCAGGGGGTTGCAGGTTTTCTACGAAGGTTGAGAAAGGGGAAAAATAAGGTTTTAAAGAAAACCATATTTCTGCTGATTGATATTCGGGGGTTATCATGAACACTCACGCAAATGCAGATTCCTATAAATGAAATTATTATTTCACGTGTAGCAATCTTTGATTACAAAATTTTAAAAACCATGAAATTAAACTGAAAAATCAAACATCTGCTGCTCATACAAAGTTCATCATGTGGTCGAAACAACCCGGCATGAAGTCTCAATAGCACTTCATCGCTGAAAAGCATAGTTTAGAGTGAATAATTTGTTTCTGATAGGGAATCGTTATGGCAAATAGAAATGAAAATAAAATTGCACACATGAAACTTAAAATGAGTCTTTAACAATGCTTTTGAGGTGGATCATAGTAGTAAAATATAAATAGTCTGCTTGAAAAGTGACGGGTCGAAAATAAAGAAATAAAGTCCTGATATACAAAATACTTAAATTAAAAATTTTATGAAAAAGAAAGACATTTACGAAGTTACCATTAAAATTATTGGAATTGTTGCTGCATGTAAGTTTATTGAAACTTTTTTTACTACTCTTTTTATTTATATCACTTTTCATTCTATATCGACAAATATAAAGTTTGACTTTATGGGATTAACTCAAACGAATCCCAGTTATTTGTATATTCTTCCTTTTGTGATGTATGGTATATTTGGCTATTTGTTGCTGTTCAAGACTGATCGAATATTAAGCCTATTAAAATTATCCGACTCTACCGAAGCGACTTTTCAAATCGATAAGAAAACATTTTATCATATTGTTGTTCTGCTGATTGGATTTTTCATGCTTACTTATAGCGGTAATCAACTCATAAACAAAACTTTTTCTAAAACAGAAGAAAAAACCACTCAACAAACTTCTGTACAAAATCCAATAAGTCAAAACCACAACGAAGAAAAAATCAAGACAATAATAAGTACTTCCACATCTCCATCAACAACAACCAGTACAAACATTAATTACATAAACATTTTATTATTTTTACTTTCAATTCTAATTCTTATTAAATCGGAAAGATTCTCTTTTATTCTTATGCCAAAAGAAAAAGAAGAATTAATAGCTTAAGATTTCATCAAGTACGATTGTGAAACATAACAACCCATATTATTGACAACTAGCTACTAAGCTAAAATCCTTATTTCGTCCAGGTTTGTAAAGTTGCAGTCGGTGGATAGCGTAAGTTTAATCGAAGCACAACTTCCCGAAGAAAAATCGGGCAAGTGTGCTCATAACCCGAAAAGTTTACCATTTTGTGTTTTAATCAGTTGAAGACTCCATTACTTTTAGTTTAATTTAGCCCGATCCTTCAGGAAGTTATGCTTCGATCAATGAACTATTGAGCTTGTAACAATAAATAGTCCCGAAGGTGAATATAAGACTGCTTATTACCGGATTATGAAATAAAAGAGAATAAGGTTGGTTTCAGGGGGTTCAGGTATTCTACGAAAGTTGAAAATGGGGAAAAAGAAGGTTTTAAAGAAAGATATATTCCTGTTGATTGCATATTCAGGGGATATCGGGGTTATTGCGGATTACTACCGTATTCACTTTGTCTACCAACTGACTGACAACGAATGGAACTTTCCGAATACAGGATAATGCAAAATGGCCATAATCCGGTCGTGAGGGGTAATTTTGGAAATGAAGTCCTATTGCCATCTCACTGGAATTGCCTATCTTTGATGCTATCAAATGATACTATCACAAATCAAAGAGTATGAAAACCACCGTTTGAAATATCTGGTGAGGTATTAAAACTGACATCATCTATTTCAGGAAAAACAGGTTAAATCAAATCGGTAAAGCGAATTATACCACCTGCTGAATAGCAAAAACGAAACAGAATAAAGTCAATTCTATCATCGCTTTAAATTGAAGGGAATATGCTAATCATTGAACAAATTAACGGTTTAATGAATAGCAAAAGAGTTCTCGCTCTTCAAAAAGAAATCATCGAAGTAAAGAATGCTATTGAACTATATTATAAGCATACTGAATTGAATGCTTATGAGTCAGATTCTTTGTGTCGTATTCACGGTACATTACTGAAAATGCCTGTAATTCGGTCGTCCTGATAACTATCGTGAGGACGGAAAGGCTTAATCCATAAAAACAAAAAATATCTTTGAGTAACAAAGCTAACGACTATAAAAGTGGCATTTTAAAATCAGCGACTTATGGAATAGTTTGTAAGAAGTAGTTGGAGATACCGTATAAATATATATCATCAGAATGAACAATAGCAAAACCGGCGTAAAGCCGCATTATCAAATTTTAGATGGACTTCGGGGTGTAGCAGCTATTATCGTGGTGTTCTTTCACCTTGCCGAACCACTTGCCGGCAGCCGCTTTGTCAACGTTGTAAACCATGGTTACCTGGCAGTTGATTTTTTCTATCTTCTATCCGGATTTGTAATTGGTTATGCATACGACGACAGATGGGAGAAATTAAGCTTCGGCAAATTTCTCAGGCGCCGGTTCGAGCGGCTGCAGCCACTTGTAGTATTGGGCATGACACTTGGTGCCATAGGCTTTTACTTTACCGATTCTACAATATGGCCGCTTATTCATACTGTTCCTGTATGGAAGCTGATCGTTGTTATGCTGATAGGATATACGATTTTACCCATTCCCCTTTCAATGGATATACGCGGCTGGCAAGAAATGCATCCTCTCAATAGTGTTGGCTGGTCTTTATTTTTCGAGTATATTGCCAACATTCTTTATGCGCTGGGAATTCGGAAGTTCTCGAACAAAGCATTGGCCTGTTTTGTAGCAGTGGCAGCTGCATTGCTTTTGCATTTAGCTGTTACGAGCCCGAATGGAGATGTTACCGGAGGCTGGACACTAAATGCTGAACACATGCGAATTGGAATAACGCGTACTTTATTCCCGTTTTTTGCCGGTTTGCTTTTATCGAGGGTGTTTCGGCCTGCCTACATTAAAAATGCTTTCTTATGGTGCAGCCTGCTGGTTGCTGTTGTTTTGCTTATGCCACGAATTGGCGGTGCAGAACATCTTTGGATGAATGGTTTGTACGAATCTTTTTGCATCATCATTGTCTTTCCACTCATTGTATATATCGGTGCCAGTGGTGTGGTGCATAATCAAACGGAAAGTAAAATTTGTAAGTTCATGGGCGATATTTCTTATCCCTTATACATGACACATTATGTACTTGTCTATTTTTACGTGGCATGGGTAAGCAATCACCCGGGCATTACATTATGGCAGGCATTGCCAACTGCCCTTCTCACATTCTCGGGAGCTATCGTGTTGGCATATGTAAGTTTAAAGTTGTACGATCTACCGGTAAGAGCCTGGTTGCGTAAAAGGGGGAAGTAGCAAAATGGAAAGTATATTATTTGCTTTTCTCCACTTATTTCTTCGAGGTGTTGGCATTTGTGCAATTTTTGGGGTATAGTGCCAATTTGAAATATTCTGCCGGAAATGAACAGACAAAACAGGAAATTTGTTACTACCGACAGAAATGAAATGTCAGGTTGCTGACTAACATCAACCAGAAATAAATTGCTAACAATTAAAATTAAACGACGATGAGAAATTTAATTTTTTTTATGCACACCTCACTTGACGGTTTTGTGGCAGGACTCAATGGAGAACTGGACTGGATAAGTATAGACGAAGAAATGTTTGACTTTGTTGCCACGATGACTGACAAAGCCGACACGGCGCTTTACGGACGGGTAACGTATGAAATGATGCAGAATTACTGGCCCACCGCGGGCGATCAACCAA
>Ga0302215_10002025_pt1 | contig 14102 bp, 7 predicted proteins | sample II_Fen_N3_1_FD_194580 | JGI IMG/M metagenome (GOLD analysis project Ga0302215, IMG submission 194580) | Peat permafrost microbial communities from Stordalen Mire near Abisko, Sweden - II_Fen_N3_1 | ecosystem: Environmental > Terrestrial > Soil > Wetlands > Permafrost | place: Sweden: Abisko...
AAATGTCATATTTTTAAGCTATAATCGTTGATTATTCTTGATAAAACATGAGGAAAAATCTTTCTTAACTCTAATAATTGTTTTCCAGCCTCCAGTTTGATTGATTTATTTGTTTTCGAAATAAATTTTATGAATTGAACATTTATAATGTGTTGACGGCTAACACGTAAGAATGTGTTTTTGGGTAATGTATTTGATAAATGAACTAAATTGTATCTGACAATCCGATTGGTTCCATCTGTAAAATAGGCTATTGAGTATCTTTTACAAGATTGAAAATAAACGATATTTTCTGTTTCTACAAGTCTTTCATCAATGTCTGTCAATAGATATATTTTATTAGATAAGATCTTTTCAATTTCGCCGGAATTGTCGAAAGAATTAGAAGTGAATGCTTTATTGATAGCATTCTCCAGTTCTGTTGGATTCACCGGTTTATCAATATAATCAACAGCATTTAATCTCAGCGCTTTCTGAATATATTCGGCATGTTTATATGCTGACACAAAAATGAATGGAATATTTTTTAGGCTTTCATGTAGATTTTCCAGCATTTCCAATCCTGTCATTCCCGGCATTTCAACATCTAAGAAAACAATATCAAAATGTTGTTTTTGAAGCAAAAACAAAGCTTCTGCCGGAGATGAAACAAACTGAATCTCTATTTCAGGGTGTAATTCGGACAATATACTTGCCAAATACAAACGAGCTTTTTCCTCGTCGTCTACAATCAATGCTTTCTTGTTTTTCATAATTATACGCCTTCTATTAGGCGAGGTTACAGGAACTTATTAGACTACATAAACTTATATTCAAACGGAATTAGCAGCTCGATCCTGGTTCCCAAAGGGTTAGAATCAATATTTTCTAAATCAATAATATTTTGGACAATTAATTTTTCATTAACTTGATTGTAAAAATCCAATTGTGCCTGAATTAACTTTAAACCTTGTCCATTTCCCCTTGTTCCAAGTTGTTCTGCTCGTTTTCTGCCAATTCCATTGTCGGAAACTGTTATCAGTATCCCATCTTCACTTGTCGAAATAACAATTTCGAGTTTTCCGATACCTTCATTATGAACTAAACCATGACGAATGGCATTGTCGCAATACGTGTGTAAAGTCATGGTTGGAATCAATAAATCAGTAGAAACATTTTCGGATATTTCAATTCGGTAATCAAATTTTTCTCCAAAACGCATTTTCTCCAATTCAAGGTAATTGCGGATGTAACTTAATTCTTCATGAAGTGTAATATAATTTTTATCTGCATTCGCCAACGTGCTTTGAGTAAATTCCGAAAACAAGGAGATATAATGGCCTGCTTTCAGTTTATCGGTCATGGAGAAATAGCCGATAGCACTCAATACATTTTTTGTGAAATGAGGAATTACTTTAGATCTAAGCGTATTAAGTTGAAGCTCATTTTCCAACTTCATTCTGTTTAATTCGTTAAGTTTCTTTTTTTGGTTCCTTTTTAGAAATACTCGTGTAAGGTGAACGCTTAACAATATTAAAAGTAAAATATAAGTAATAAAAGCAACAGGCCGGAAATAAACCGGTGCAATAATTTCTATCGTTGGACTTTGTACAACGGGTGACCAATGAATTCCATCTAAACTACATTTCACTTCAAATCTGTATTTTCCATACCCTATATTTGTAAACCCAACTGACTTTGTATAAGTAGGTTCTGACCATTTATCAGAGAAGCCAGTCAAGCGATATTTGAAACGTAACGACTTTGGTGCGGACATTGAGTTTGCCACATATTCAAAGCGCAGGAATTTATTCGATGACTTTAATGCAATTGAATGATTATAAAAAAACAGAGTATTCCAGTTAGTATTATCTTTTGAAAACCATAAACTAGCTAGTCGGATAGGTGGAATAAGTTGGGTTTGAGATTGAACCAGTTTTTCAGGATTAAATTTCAATACACAAAGTGCGGTTGTTAGCCACACATCGCCGTTATGATCTTCACAAAATCCATTCTGACCCGATTCTAATCCTGTAAATCCGACTTCATAACCAATTTCCCAGGTTTGTGGATTAACCTTTGTAGGATAATGCTGGTCGTCAATTATAAATAAACTATGCGTGCCACCCACTAACACATATTTATCGTGATAGACCATTATGGACGTTATTTGTCCTGTAATTATTAAAGGTGAAATCCTCATTTCAGTTCCATCAGCTTGTTCAACATAAACGCCTTTGTTGGTACCTTTCCAAAGCCAACCTTTATTATCGGATGACATACAAATCACTCCTTCATATTCATGCTTTCGGATATCGGTAATAATAGAATCATCTTTGAAAATTCCTTGTCCGTGAAATGCACCCAATCTGATTTGCCCTTTTCCATCTTTTACAATACTTATCGGGAAACCCTTTTTCCAAGGGAAAAATTTCCGTTCAGTTTTTGTTTCCAGATAAAGGCCTCTATTTTGTGTAATACTATCTAAACCTGAAAAGAATAATTTCTTAGAAACTTCATCAAAATAGGTTGACAAACAAGCAGCGGTATTGGTTAGAGAAGATGAATCACGTTTTTTATATTTTACAACTCCATTGGCAGCGGGGAAATACATAGTTCCATCGTTCGATTTGGTACTTCCCATGTATTGTAAATTTGACAATTTAAATCCCTTCAATTCGCTAGTTAATTCTCCCAGATGATTAATTCTCCACATTCCATTACCATAACTACCAAACCACATATTATAATCATTATCTTCCAATACCGACCAAATATCATCCGGATCAGCTAAATTCAATTTCACTTCTTCGACACTTAAGTTAAAGAAATTGTATAGTCCGTTGTTGGTAGCTATCCACAAGTTCTTTTCCCGGTCAACATACATTCTCTCTAGAAAACTAAGATTGACTCCAAATCCTGTTTGTCTTTCAGGTACAAAATGGGCATTATTGTCAACATCAAAATACAGAAATGAGCTATCCGGCAAAACAATAAACTGACTACCACTTTTTAGAATATTGATATTTATGATCTTATTTATCAACTGAAATTTATTATCAGTAAATTTGTATTTATTGATAACAGTCATATTTATATCACGTAAGTAGAATTCCAGTTTATCCCAATCAACCTTAACATGTTCCAATTTTTGCGGAGTTCTGGCTATTTTTTTAAAATTCAATCCATTTCTCAAATACAATCCATCTTCGGTTAAAAAGTATTTTCCATTATGATCCAACACTTTTTTATTAAAACCTTTCAACACCTGAAAGCGGTTGGTATGTATATTCCAAATCAAGTGATAATTTCTTTCAATACTGTTGGGATGATTTTGAATATTTAAATCTAAGAGCAAAATCCTGTTTTCATCCAACAAATCAACTGTCAATAATTCCCTGTTTTCTGTCACTAAGCTATCGGGCAAATCTACATTTTCTATTTTATCATTTTCATAAAGTATTGCAATTCGGTTCGAATAAAAGATGAGCTTTTTGCCACCCCATTCAGTAATCGTCCGAACTTCACCATCCGGTAATCCGTTTTCAGAAGTATAGTTTTTAAATGACACTCCATCAAACCGGCTCACTCCACCTTTGGTGCCAAACCACATATAACCATCCCTGTCTTGAAAAGCACACAAGACCTGCATTTGAGCCAAACCATCGCGGGTTGTGTAATACCTGTAGGCATAGTTACGGGTAAGGTGAGGCTCTGCGGTTGTGCTCAGCAGATTGCACGTGAAAAATAATATGAGGAGGAAATGTTTCAAAAATAATAAGTTAAGTTAATCAACGGTAAAAATAACATTTATTATTACAATAACAAAATTAGTTCAGGTAAATTTTACCGGAACTAATTTAACCTAACAAAAGTCTGAGTAAGTAAACAAAAGAAAATTTATCAGTTATTTTTTTTATTCAAGTTTTGCAAAATCGGTAACTATAATTATCCAATCTCCCTCGTTACGAAAGCCAAAACCCACATGAGTGTGTGCAGGGGAGATAATTTGGATCCAATGACCAGGACTATTTTTCCAAGCTTCACATATTTCAAACATAGTATGATAAGTGACATCTCCTAAATTTTCACCTATACTTATTACTGATGTGAATCTATTATTATCATCAGGATTTGGTCCAAGTACCTTAATCCAGGGTACTTTTACCGCTTCGAACCGTCCAAACAAATCATCACCATTATCACAAAAGTGCATCCATTCACCAAGTTTTCCATCAGATTCAGTAAATTTCTTTTTATGGTCAAAGAAATAGTAACATGCTTCTTCTAACTTAGTATTATATTTTAGAGGCAACAATTTCTTTTTATTTGGATGTAACTTGTTTTGTTCTGCACGTAGTTCATTAAGTCTGCACAATAATACACTCTTTCGTTGTTCCGAACTCAACTCTCTTATTGGTTTATTTAGCAAAGTTTGATAAGTTGTTTTTTGATTTTGGCTCGAAATAGTGGATACAAAAAACAATAAAATAAAAAAGAAATATTTTTTAATCATAAGTGGTTTCTTTACTCTTTTTTAGATTTTGTGCCTAAAATTGGTTTAGTTGATGTAGCTACTTTTTTTGCTCGTCCCAATTTATAACCCAAGGTGATATAATATGACATATTACTTTTTTTTATTTCTACAAAAGGAGGAATACTTTCATAAAGATATTCGTTAATTAAAGAGAGTTGAAAGTCTTGAGATATCTTTAATGAAATTGATGTTGTCGATACAATTTGATAATTTGTAAAATCAGTTAGTTTAGGTTTGTAAAATGTATAATGCTCTATATATGTGTTTTTAAATAAATTCAATTTGATTTTGGGTCGTAATGATAATCGTAGGATATTTTGAAGTGGCAAAGTCACTCCTTTACTATTTGGTGAATAAGTTTCTCTGTTAAATTCAACGGCTCCACTTATTGAAAATGAAAAATTAGGTTTAGATAAAAATACATATTTTACTCCGCCATAAGTTGATAACCTTAAATCATATCCATAATATTTATTACTATAAACTGAAATAGCCATAAAAGGAGATATAGTTGCTCTGGGTTGAAGATCGATCAAAACGAATCCGGAAAGTTCTTTGTTCCTTTCAACCTTTTCGACTGTTGAGTAAAGAGCCTTAAGGCCAATGACACATTCAAACTGATTGTTTATACGTGAAATTGTTCCATCAGCTCTTAAATCAAGTTTATTAACATTTCCTTCTATACTTGAAAAACCTACACTAGCCTCTATATTCCAAGGTGAGCTACTTGTCCTTTGAATGCTGTCTTTTTTAATTGACTTTTTATCTTCTGTTTGTCCTTGAACATAAAATCCCAACAAGCTATTTATAATAAATAGAACGATAATAAATTTACGTGTAATCCAATTTAAATCCTTTATTTTCATATGGTTCTGAATATTCTCATGTTTTTTCACCTATTTTAATTCCTGTTACTTGTGAAGTATTTATATTCCTAACATTCAAACACCAAAACTGAGGATTGTAAACAAACTGGGAATTAGCAAATATTATTTATTAAAACCACGTTCTATAACTCACAAAATCGGTAACGATCATATACTTATATTTTTTATGACTACCAAAATATACTCCTACCCAATTAAAAAAGTTATTGAGAATATTGTCGCGATGCCCTCTCGATGGCACTCCATCATCTACAAGAAGACTAATTACAATATCCCTTGCAGAGTTAAGTCCATAATCAATATTCTCGCCCCAACAATAACACGGTATTTTAAATCTTTTTATTCGTTGATTTAAAGTTTCACCCTTGGGAGTATTGTGCCCTATCTGTTCTGTTACCCCCTGCAAACCGGCATGATATTTTGCCATCTTTCGCAACCTCCGGTTTGGATAGATTAAATCCAGCGTTCTTTGTTTACTGAGCACATCAATACACTCTTTCACTGCTGCTGAACCTTCCGTTGTTTGGGTGTACAAATCATTACCCCTATATAATACAGTTCCTTCAAACTTCGATAGTATAGGCTTTAAATACAGCTCAGCATATTTCTTTGGATTGCTCCGCACCATGTTCATTTCAAGTATCACATTCTTTTCTATATCAGTTAGATATATTGAATCCCTGCCCGTATCCAGTTCTTTGATTCTCCAGTGCAGTGAGTCTTTAACATATCGTTGGGTTTCAAGAGGTGCTTGTGGTGTTTTTGGCTTTGTACGTGAAAGTAATGGAAAACTAACGACAGTAAATATTAGAAATATTGTGGCTCTTGTTCTCATTGCGTTAAAGTATTGACACTTTATGTTTAAAAGTTGCTTTTATACAACCTGCGTAGCATAGTTATTTTTATTTATTTAAAAGAGAGATTGGAAACCTTTGCATGAAGCAAAACAATTTAAAGGGAAATCAACATTGAAGTAAATTGATTAATTTATTTTGTGTATGGACTTGTAATGTTATCAATAATACTTGGAGCATTCTTCCCAATAATCTGATGAGTGAAAATAGTCTGCTTTTACTCTTTTATTAAATACAATCTTTTGTTGAGTTAAATAGATTATTGCCGAAAACTCCATATCCGAGTAGAGAGTCCCATATGCACCTTTGTATGAGTGCGTTCCTTCAGCTTTCCAAATGCCTTCTTCTACTTTTTCTACTTTATCTATTCTTAATGAATATTCAATATAATTTCGACCAGAAAAGCAATCACTATAATTATTATAACAAAAAACATCTAGTGATTCTTGAAGCGTTTTCTTCATTTCATCGTCAAAAAGCCCTGAGCTATTAGCCGTATATGTTGCACCAATAGTGTCTACTACCGCAGCGCTTATTCCGTCTGTGTCTACTGCCACGAGCGTATCATCTGACCATTCTCCTTCTTCACTCGTGCCATTACTGTAATAAATTTTCCCATGGCCATTTCTCATGTCATTAACATACATACCTTCAAATGTTTTTTTTCCTTTTTTGGAATAAAAAGTACAATAACCTTCGTTTTTTCCTTTTTTGATAGTACCAATCATTTTAGTACTCTTATTCCCCTTTTTGTCAAACCATTGTATTGTGCCTTTGCCATGACAATAGCCGTTTTTTATTGGACCACTCCAGGTAAATGGCATATTAGTATTAAACTTCGCATCACAATTTTTTGCCTTCATCATTCGTAATTGTGAGAAAAGACTCGGAGAGAAAACCATGCATAATGCAAAAAGGAATAATTTGATTTTGTTTTTCATGATAAAAGTATATTTTCCACCTACTCTCTCCTGGATTTTCGGCATCCTCCTATTAATTATTTTACTCTTTAATAAATCTATTTGTAACAATTCCCTTGTCTGTAAATCCTTTGATAAGATAAATCCCTTTTGATAAATTGGCAACATTTAACGAGTAAGCATCTGCATTAATGGTTATGTTATCAATAACTCTTCCTGCAATATCGCATACCTCAATTCTCTTTATAAATTCTGATGTGGAAATTCGCAAAAATGTTTGTGCAGGGTTAGGATAAACTTTTAAAAGACTTTCCTGAGCAATATTTTCAATTAATCCTGTAGGAGGACAACTAACTGCACTAACTGTTATTTTAACACCGTTTAATCCGGTTGATTCATAACAAGTACTTTGAGTAATTCCAGTTATATCTTCAGTTTGAGATATTCCTGATTTACTAAAAATCACATTGACATTTGTTACGGATTGATCAAAGCTGTATGAGTACCAGCCATTTCCATTATTATTCATAACCACACCTGGCCATAATGTAAATAGGTTAGTTGTTGTGCCAGTCCATGCCCAAAGAAATACATCAGTGGTTCCCCAATCTGTAGGCTTTTTAAAGGATACTGTTATAGCTGTATTTTGCGTAAAATTTGCTACTAACGTCTTATTTGCACTTACAGTGAAAGTATAACTTGTATTTGTTGAAACTAAAGTTCCATTTTCAGCCCAGTTAGTAAAACTATAACCCAAATTTGCAATAGCAGTCACAGTGCATGGTTGACCTGCTTGATAAGAACCATTACCGGTTAATGAGCCACCTTCTAAAGGATTAGCAGAGGTTGAAATGGTATAATTATCAACGCTCTGTGTTGTAAATGTCCATACCGGGCTCCAACCGCTTTTAGTGCCATTTGAGCCATAACTGATTACTTTCCAATAATAAGTTGTTCCATTTGCTAAACTACTTATTACCTGCGATGTTCCTGACCCTGAGTACAATGTATTATTTGTAAAAGTAGGAGAGGTACTTATATACAAATCATGAGTAATAGTTCCACCTGTGAATGCGCTTGACCAACTTAATGTAGGCGCGGTTGACTGACCTGTCAATCCATCAGCCGGCATGGGTGTATTCGGAGTTGTTGGTGAAGGGATTGACGTTAATGTGAAATTAGCTACCAATGTTCTATTTCCTCCAACCGTAAATACATAACTGGTAGAAGTAGAGACCTGTGTTCCGTTTTCTGTCCAGTCTACAAAGGTGTAACCTGAGTTGGATGTCGCAGTTAACGTACAAACAGTTCCATTCTGGTAACTTCCGTTTCCGGTAATACTACCACCAGCTGACGAATTTGCAGAAGCCGAAATAGTATAATTAACAGGATTCAGTGTAAAATTAGCAACCAACGTCCTATTTCCACTTACTGTGAAAATGTAACTTGTATTATTAGAAACTACTGTACTGTTTTCAGTCCAACTTACAAAATTATAACCCGAATTTGCAGTAGCAGTTACTGTGCATGATTGACCAGCTTGATAAGAACCAGCACCGGTTGTTGAACCACCTGCCGCCGGATTTGCAGAAGTAGTAACTGTATTACTGACTATACCTTGAGTCGTAAATGACCATACCGGACTCGAATTACTGGTTGTTCCATTTGAACCATAACTGATTACTTTCCAATAATAAGTTGTTCCACCGGCTAAGCCGCTTATTGACTGCGATATACCTGCTCCCGAATACAATGTGTTATTTGTAAATGTTGGAGACGAACTTATATACAAATCATGTGATACAGTTCCAGCGGTAAATGCACTTGACCAGTTTAATGTTAGTGCTGATAACTGCCCTGTTGAACCATCAGAAGGAACAGGTGTATTTGGTGTTGACGGTGATGGAATTGAACTTACAGAGAAAATTGCTACCAACGACTTGCTTCCACTTACAGCAAAAGTATAACTCGCCGAAGTAGACACCGGTGTTCCGTTTTCTGTCCAGTTTACAAACGTATAGCCTGAATTGGCCGTAGCAGTTAATGTACAAACTGTTCCATTAATGTAACTTCCGCTTCCTGTTATACTACCACCTACTGAAGGACTTGCAGAAGCCGAAATAGTATAACTTACCGGATTCTGAGTAAAGTTGGCTACTAATGTTCGGTTTCCTCCAACCGTAAATACATAACTGGCAGAAGTAGAAACCTGAGCACCGTTTTCTGTCCAGTTTACAAAAGTATAGCCGGTATTAGCTGTAGCTTTTAAAGTACAGGAAGAACCTCCGCTATACGTACCATTTCCGGTAATGTTACCTCCAGTAGATGGACTAGCACTGGATGAAACAGTATAATTTACGGTATTCTGTACAAAGTTGGCAACCAATGTTCTTGCTCCGGCTACACTGAAATTATAACTTGCAGTAGTAGAAACCACCGAACCATTTTCTGTCCAGTTTACAAAACTATAGCCTGTATTAGCCGTAGCAGCCAATGTACACGACTGCCCCACAGCATAACTCCCTGCCCCGGTTATACTACCACCGGTAGTAGGATTAGCACTTGCTGCTACTGAAACCGTAGCTACTTTTACTATCTTACTTAAACGATTACCCAACTCGTCGTATGTGTAATTTATCATTGTGCCATTGGCATAAGTTACTTGTGAAATACGATTGAGATTGTCGTATTTATAATTATTGATTTGGGCAGATAAATTTGCCAAAACAATAAATAATGTTATGATGATTATTCTTATTTTCATATTTTCTATTTATTAGTTTTTTTCATGTTTTTAATCAATTTATCAACACCCATTCCTCTCATTGTTTTATCAACAAGCTTATCGACAAAGCTACCAACATTTTCACCAACAATTTCTGCTGAATTTTTTAATAAAGCCCTTCCTGCTGGATTATCTAGCGCTTTAATAAATGGACACCAAGAAAACGCTTTGATTGTTGCCTCTGTGATTTTGTCTTTAGTCTTATCGATTAAAATCTCAAGCATCGCAGTTTGATTACTTTCCATATCGCTTTTATTCTCAATAAAACTCACAAACTCACTCTTAATAAATGTTTTATTATCAAGATAGTCTTTCCCTAAACTGTAAAGTGCTTTATGTAACTTAGATGTACCTGGTGATTTATCATCAAATGCAGCAAATATTGCATCAACAATACTTCCACCATCAATTCCTATTTTTGACAATCCATTAGCATCTTGATAATTTATCGAATTATTATCCGCATACGGATATAAATTCGTACTCCAAACCGGATCTTCACTCATAAAACGTCCGATAGTTGGGTCATAATAGCGGGCACGCATATATACCAGATGGTCGTTTTCGTACATCACTCCATATTTGCCTACATAGCGGAATGGATTTACATCGGTTTCCTGCTGTTGTGTTACGTTGCCAAAGTCATCATACTGATATTTATGGGTGATATTTGCAGCTGTAGTTGCATCGACCATCGCCACGGTACTTCCTCTAAAATCAGACACATAATATTCGGTTGTTCCGGTTGGTAATATCCGGGCTTCAAGTCCGAGACCATGCAGGTAGTAAGCCGTTGGACTACCGGTAGCATCACACTCTGCCAACACATTACCCATACCCATAATATCCAACATATAACGTTTGCTTCCATTGGCACGTCTGTTTCCTAAACCATCATATTCAAAAGTAAACCCATCACCCGATGTTATCTTATCAGTTGCATTCCAGCTAAAGGTAGAACTTCCGCGTTGGGTGGTATTTCCATTACTATCGAACGTAAAGTTAGTACTTCCGGCAGATTGTATCCTGTTTGCAGTATTATAACTATAAGTTGTAGTTGTAGCAGACAATGGTATGTCCTGATACGGCTCAGTTTTGGTTTCCTGTGTTATATTCCCGATACTGTCTAGTTTGAAGGAATAACCTGCAATGGTGGTAGCATTGCTGTGGGTTGTTGCTTTTCCAATCTGTCGCCCTGCAACATCATATGTGTAATTTACAACCATACTGTTCGGGTAAGAAACAGATTGAATTTGATTATCTTTCCGATAGGAATAGGTGATAACTTTATTGTTCCAGTCGGTAAGGGTTTTCATACGGTTCAACCCATCGTAGGTATAACTTACCGTTTTTCCTCCGGGATAAATCACGCTCGTGATATTGCCGTTTAGATCATAGCTATATTGCACTTTGTTATTGGCAAAATCATTGTAATCAACAGATACTATCCGGTTAAAGCCATCGTAGCCATAGGTGAGTGTTTTTCCGTTGTGAGTAACAGTCGATAATCGAAGATTGGCATCGTAAGTATAAGTATTAACTCCATCGGAGGTTATTCTGCCCAACCCATCATAGGTGCTGTTCAGAGCTGTTCCATCAGGCTTGGTGAATGTTTTCAACGTACCATCAGGATTGTATGCATATTGTTTGCTTGCACCGCCAAAAGCAACTGACGTTAACCAATCTGTTGCATTATCATAGCTCATGGTGGTTACACCTCCCTTGGCATTGGTGATAGTCTGCAAATTATCATTGGCATCGTACGCATAACGGGTAGTATAATTCATCGGATTGGTTTCTACTAATAAATTATCGTTATTATCGTATTGATATTGAGTCTGAAGGTTTTTAAAATCAGAAGCATTAACTACGCGACTTGCATTATCGTAAGTTAGTTTAGAAACCAGATTCAATGCAGGAATCGAGATCTGACTAATATTACCAAAGGTGTTATAATTATAAGTAGTGGTTACTCCTTCTGGATTTACCGTTTGAGTTGGTAATCCATTAGCATTGACGCTAATGAAAGTTGAACTGCTTTCAGGTGCACTAATGCCCATCAGATTGCCTTTCGTATCGTAATTATAGGTTGTAGTGTTTCCTTTCGCATCGGTATAATTCGTTATATCATTCGAACTATTATAGGTCATAGTTGTAGTCTGAACATCCGAACCTGTCAACGACTTTTTACTTACCTGTAACACATTTCCGCTACCATCATACTGTATAGAGCTGAGATTAGCACTATTTGTTGAAACAGAAGTTGGTAATTCTTTTTTAATACCGGTATATGCAGCACTTACATTCATATTATTACTGCCTGTTATGGCCGTAGTATTGTTATACTTGTCAAAATTATAATTGTAGGTTGACGTCGAGCCGGATCGGGTAACCTGAACGGCAGATGAAAGTGCTCCTGTCTGATAATTTGCATTAACCGACACAGCAGTTTGAGCCGTTGGCACTCCGTTTACACCAGTTACAGTCTTGGATAACCTACGGTTTGCATCATACTCATTCAGTATATAATTTCCTTTGGGTAACTGAATTTTCTGCAACAACTTACATTGATTCAGGTCGGTACTTGTTCCATAAATATATTGCGTCACCTGACCTTTGGCATCGGTAAATTGCGTTAATTGATATTCGTTAAGTGTTGAATTATAAGTATAATCAAACTTAATGGAACGATTCAACGGATCGGTTATCTGCGATAACAAATTCGTACCACTTTTATACGTGAAATTCAACTGTCGTTGCCCGTCCGAAACAGAAGTTACTACCATTGTACTATTTTGACCGGTTACATAATTAATGGTAATGGTATTTCCGTTCCTGTCAATAATGGAGTATAATTGTAATATGGCAGGACCTCCAGAGCTATTCAATCTTTTGAAAAGATACTGAACCTGTGATTTGGTTTTAATAGTCAAAATAGAATTTGTAATGCTGGCATTATCATACAATCCTATTGACATTGGAGTCCATCCACTACCATTTGGTTGATAAACATCAATTTTCCCACCACCCCAATGTATCACTAAATTACCATCTACCTGAGCAGCAAATGTGTGATAAGTATGACTCCACCCTGTTCCCATTGGTTTGTAAGTATCATTTTTCCCATTTCCTAAATCATAGTCACCATAGAATTGTGCAGGCAACTCGGTATTAGATGAGTTGTAATCATGAGCAAAGTTTAATGGCATCGTACCATCTAATGCAAAACTGGTTTTGGTATAATGGTTGAAATTCCCTTGTTGTAAACTTAATCCCATGGCTACGGTTTCAAGCGTTACATTAAGCGGTTCGTAATACGATGCCGCAGTTGGATTGGGATCAGCGATGGTTTTATCTATTTCAATTTTTTTTATAATTCGATCCAGCATTACAAACGCTTCACCTCTTAAACAAGAATTAAATGGTTTAAAAGTCGTATTCGTCGTCGTAATAATACCCAAACTGGCAGCTTTGCGGATATAACCGAACTTAAAAGGATTATTGGTCATAAGAGCTACAGCATCTAAATCACTTGGAAACGGATTATTGGTATTAGTCAAATCCGGTTTTATATTAAATGTTTCGAGTAGCACTTTCAATACATCCACCCGGGCAATAAAATTGGTTGGATTAAAATTAGTTCGGTTTCTGTCGAATGGAGAAATCCCATCACCATACTCTAAATAAAGTAAGGCTTTTGCTGCTCGATAATAATAATTATTTGGGTTAGTAAGTGATGTCTGATTTAAATCTGGATAAATGGAAGGATAATTATCCGATGGTAAGGTTGCTGGAAGCGATCTGCCATTTAAGGTGTATAGCCCTAAGAAAGCTATTTTTGCTAAATGTGAACGTTTTAAAGTATCAGTAACGGCTACTGAGCCATCTGCACTGCTACCGGATAAAATTCCTCGGGAACATAAATCCAAAGTAGCATCGTAGTATGCACTGGTTGAGGAAACTCCCGAAAGATCGCAAGTGCCGGAGTTTAGTGTAGTAAATGACCAAACAGGACTCCAACTACTTTTAGTTCCATTTGAACCATAGCTGATTACTTTCCAATAATAAGTTGTGCCATTTACTAAACCAGTTATTGCTTGAGTAGTTCCTGAACCTGATAGTAATGTACTGGTTGCAAAC
>Ga0302215_10002029_pt1 | contig 14099 bp, 7 predicted proteins | sample II_Fen_N3_1_FD_194580 | JGI IMG/M metagenome (GOLD analysis project Ga0302215, IMG submission 194580) | Peat permafrost microbial communities from Stordalen Mire near Abisko, Sweden - II_Fen_N3_1 | ecosystem: Environmental > Terrestrial > Soil > Wetlands > Permafrost | place: Sweden: Abisko...
CAGAAGATAGCCCTTTTAGAATATGTGACATGTCATAATCAAATGCAATATTTGACGCTCCTGATCTTCCCTGATCATTAAAAAATCCTTTACCAACTAAGCCTCCAATTGGATTGTCCGGGAATGTGGATGTTACACCATACCATGGTTTATCCAATAACGGACTGTTATTTGCATAAATCGGGAAAGCAACAGGTGGAATGGTATTAGCATCAGTCCATGCATCATCGAAAGTAGAATATGCTGTTCCATCACCATAATTTGGGCTATTACGCATACTAATCGCCCCATAAATACCAAATTTGACCTTTATTAAATCGTTAATTTTTATATCCAGATTGGAACGGCTTATAATACGGCTATAATTGGCAGCACTTCCTATTTTAAACATATCACTTTCACCGGTATATCCCAAATAGCTAAAATAACGAACTATGTCATTACCACCCGAAGAAGAAACATTCGCCCTGTTATATTGGGTTGTATTTTTGAACATCATGTTTCTGAAGTTATTATTGGGATGATACATATCGTAACCATCATTCACAGCATATTTTGCAATGGCATTATCGGAATACAAAACAGGGAGTCCGCTATTAGCTCTGGCCAGGTTATTAAGTTGCGTATAGTCTGATCCATTTGTCCAGGTTGGCATCCGGTCAGCAAAATTCACACCCTTTTCAAAATTAACATGAATAGTGCGTTCATTACTCCTCCCACGTTTTGTTTTAATGGATATAATGCCATCGGCTCCTGCCGGACCATACATTGTTTTGGCAACAATATCCTTCATTATGGTTGCACTTTCAATTTCACTTGGATCTAATGGCATTTCAGTCATATCCGTTGGCATCCCATCAACAATATACATGGGAGATCGGCCCCTTAACAGGACATCTATTTTTTCAGCCCCTGTAGTATAATTTTCTGTAACATTAACCCCGGGTGAACCATTTAATTCACGAACTTCCAATCCTGGTGCCAATCCTGTAAAAGCATTTCGAATGTCAGTTCCCTGATATTTTTCTAATTGATCTCCGGTTAATACAATTGTACTTCCGGTAATATTCCTCTTCTTTAAATCAAGGAAAGGTAAAGAAATAACATCATCATTTGTACTGAAAAGCTTTTGTTTCTTTAATTTTATAGTGCTAATCCCAATTATATTTTGAGCAAGAACTATTTTGTCTTCGTACCCAACTGACGACACTTTGACATAATCATTTTGTTGCGCATCGAAACTTATCACGCCAGATTTATTGGAATGTTCGTATTTTTCACCTTCACCAACAACAATTTTAGCATCAGTTAAAACTTTTTCGTTTTCATCGGTTACTGTAAGATTGATATTAGTATTAATTATTTTTTTGCCTTGTTTTTTTTGTGCCATTAAGTTAACTGACAGGCCAATGAATAGACACAATAGACATAAATGTCTTAATATATTGAATTTATTTATATAAATCATAAGGTTATTTTTTTTCTATTTAACTACCATTTATCTGTTGCAACAAAATTCTTCATTTTGTCATAGTCGCCTGAAGTGAAAGGGAAATAATACATAGCCTCTCTCCACGACATTTGACGATCAGCAGGTATAGGTGCTCTACTATATTTGAACCCGGTTGGGTAAGTTGTACTAACAGGAACTTTTTCAACAACCATTCCATACAGAGTAGTTTGATAAATTGCAGGAGCATCCTTCCAACGGCGAATATCATAGAAATAATGACCTTCAAAAGCAAGTTCTATCGTTCTTTCGTTTTTAATTCTTGGTCGGAAAGTGTCCTTGTCGGTAGTGAATCGTGATAATACCGGTGGCATTCCAATTCTTGCCCTTACAACGTTAATTGCATCTACTGCAGTCATAGTTGCTCCGGGAGCCGGTACATTCGGACCATAAGCTTCATTGGCAGCTTCTGCATAGTTCAGATACAATTCGGTTAAACGTATAACCGGGTCAGTATAATAACCTGCACTCGTGTTTTTTGAACTTTCGCCTCCCCAACGTTTAATCTGATAATATCCGGTAAGTGTAGTTCCTAAGAAAGATGTATTTAAAAGTTCACTCTTAACCATAGTACCGCCTACATTCTGTATCCAGATTTCAGCTTTATTTGTCGCCGGAGTTCCTCCCCAACCAACTAAGGGTGCCTGATTGTAAAGTACACTTATTTTAAACCTGGGATCCCGGTTTGCATATGGATCCTGTTCATTATAATGTCCAAGTGCAGTTGCTGCATCTCTGTCAGCTGCCGTAAGCAGTGGTTCACCATATATAGTTTCGTATTTATCAACCGTATTTTGAGTTGGATCTTCAGAAGAATTCGTTGATGAAGTACTATTTTTCAATACACTAGGAATTAAGAATTGTAGAAACTGTGACCCTTGTGTATAGGTTCCACCATTCCAACCATAAAGCTGTTCATTAGAATACTTAACCCCTACATAATTCTTTTTATAATCAGCTGCTGAAAGCAATGCATAACTATATTGTTCAGCAGTTTTTATGGCGTCCGAATTTGCGATAGCAGCATCTTCCCAGTCTTTTGTCCCCAATTCATTGTTTAGCGGGCTTGCAGCATACAACAGCACACGTGCTCTGATAGCCTTGGCAGCAACACCATTTGGTTTGTTTTGATTCGGATTGTTCAGGTGCCCGGTGATTCCGGGACCCGGATCACGACGCATAAGTCCGGCTTTCTCAAAATAGAAGGCAGCAGAGTCAAGATCGGCAGCAGCATTCATACATGTTTCATGTTTTGAAGGCCTTGGAATATCCCATAAATCATCCGGACCAAGTGCTTTGGTAATATGTGGCATGGCACCCCAACCTCTGAATACTTCAAACAGACAAAAACCGCGTACGAAGAAAGCTTGCGCTTTTAAATCATAATAATCTATTTTGGAAATATCCTGTATCTCGTCAATTTTTTCAAGCGTAATATTTGCAATTCTGGTTGCTTTCCACATGGGAGCAAAGAACCCGAATGTAAACTTTCCATCAGCCCAATCTATCAAAGTTATATTTGGAAAAATATTGCCGGCTTTGAAAGGTTGTGCTGTTTGTCGACGGCCTGTATCAGACATATCAGTCAACGATTCCAACGAAAATTTCTGCGTCGACATACTCCAGCAGAGTTTAAACGAGGTAGATATCGATGCCGGGCCCCGATCTAAATAAACATAATCAAAAAATTTCCTGGCATTTTCGTACTTAGAGAATACTTCTTTTTCTGTAAGACCAGACTCAGGTGATACATCCAGGTATTTGTCCAAACATGAAGTAAAAAGCAAAAGGCATAACCCGATACTTATAAATAAATTAAAATATCTTTTCATTATATGTGATTTTTAATATTAGAATGAGAATTTTAAACCGATCTTGGCACTTAACATTTGAGGATAAAAACCTTCAAGAAAATCTTTTCTTTCAGGGTCTCCTTCAATTAATTGAGTTAAAGTAAGAAGGTTATTGCCGGTAGCATAAACAAGGATATTACTAATACCTGTGGTTTTTTTCAGAAATTTTGAGTCAAAATTATATCCCAAATATACTTCCTTCAATCGGATATAATCAGCATTACGCCATATCCTACCCTCAATTTTTCCATTATAACCGGTAATATCTGCAGTACCTCCTGCCCAACTAATCTTTGGTGCTTCAGCTAACTCATAGTTTAAGGTGGCGTGGTTTGCATTTAAATTTAATGGTGACCAGTAATCTAATTGTGAAGCATGAATCCGATAATTTCCTTTTAGGAATTCACACTCGAAAGCCGAATTAAAATCTACATATTTTCCGGCATTACCTTGTAGCATGAGACTAAAATCGAATCCTTTATATGAAAACCCTCCCTGAAATGAAAATGTAATCGGAGGATATGAATAACCTTTAATAGGATGTTTATCTTTTGTATCCAGTGTTCCATCGGCTGAATAGTCGAGAAATTGGTAATCACCTACATTGGAAGCTGTAATCGCTACCGGTGATGGATTTAAGTGCAAATCGTCAACAGAAGTGAAATACTGATTCCCATTTAGCTGAACACCCTCAAGTTGTCCACCTAATGGTTTTCCTGCTTGTTTTAAATAGTCAGCCTGGTATGGTAAATCATCTTTAAAAATAACTCTGTTTTCATTAAACCCGAAATTACCTTTTACAAAATAACTAAATTTACTTGAAAGCGTTTTGTTAAATTCTACTTCAACTTCAATACCATGTTTCTTCATACTTCCCAGATTTAATTCTTTGAAAGAATTTCCTACAAAGAAAGTAACTGAATTGGGAGTCAGTAACATGTTGTCGCGAAACTCATCAAACAAGTCGACACTTACCTTAAGCTGATTCTTGAAAATTCCCAACTCAAATCCTAAATCACGTTTATGAGCTTGTTCCCATTGTGCAACCGAGTTTGCTGCTTTATCTTCTACAATATTACTTCCCGAAACAGAGTAATTACTGATATATAGCCAACGGTTAGCTGCATTATCACTCCCAACCAGACCATCTGAATACCTGAATTTCAATTTATCAATAACCGGGAAAGCTGCTTTGAAAAACTTTTCTTCTGATATAACCCAACCTATAGCAACTGAAGGAAAAATCCCGAATCGTTTTTCAGGAGCAAACCGTTCTGAACCTGTATAACCCAGATTCATTTCCACCAGATACCTGCTTGCATAATCATAGGTTACCCTACCTACAACACCTGCATTATAGTATGGAAACTGGACTCCACCCTTTGATGCATCTGTATTCGCTAAATTTTTTTGTTGATAGTTAAGTAAGGAAAGCGCTGAGATATTATTTAATCCAAATGAACGATTATATTGCAATGCAAATTCATAGTATAAATTTGTATAGTAATCACCCTGCATTCCTCCAATATTGATATTTATTGGCGTCTGTTTGTACACCAAATCAGTTTGTCCTGATCTGATCCACGGATTAACACCTGATTTTCCAACATTATCCCAATTTATACTATAATTCGGAAAAGTATAATCAGTAGTCAACGCTAAATTCTGGAAGCTGGTACTTAATGAAACTTTGCTTTTTAATGCAAGACCTTTGGTTATAAAATCAAGCTTTTGGCTGAAAAGAAGATCCGTAAAAAGCTTTGAAGTCACCGTTTTATTAAATGAACCGCTATAAAAAGTATTATAGGGGTTGTCGAAGTATTCATTATTAGTAGAGTATCTGATACCGGTAGCATCAGGATAATCAGGATCAGGTATTTCTTCTAACACCCAGGCAGGATAATATGCCGGATATTTTGAAGGAGAACTACCATATAATGCTTTCCAGGGAGAATCTTTATGACCATTTACGATACTGATATCACCACCGATATTAAATGAGATGTCTGTGCTTGAAGTAATTGCGAAATCGAGATTTGCTCGATAATTTATACGATCGCTTTGATACTGGGTTTTATCAAATCCCTGATTATATCCTTTAAAAAAATCACCCTGGTGTAAATATCCAAAAGAAGAAAAATACTTTACAAATTTTGTTCCCCCGGAAATATTGATGTTAGCTTGTTGCGTTGGGGCATAATCATTCGTCATTAAATCATACCAGTTATTATCCGGATAACGAATGGAATTTAATCGGGTTGATGGATTTGCATATTCATTAAGGATAGCATCTGAAATCACATCTTGAAACTGCCCTTTATTTTTTCGTGCGACATTAAGTGCACTCATTGTAGAATATGAACTGATATGTCCGGGAAGTGCAGTAGGCATTTCAATACCTGTTGAAGCAGAAAAATTTAATTTGGGTTTTCCTATTGTACCCCTTTTTGTTGTAACAATAATTACTCCATTTGCCCCTTTGGCGCCAAATACTGCAGTTGCTGAAGCATCCTTTAAGACAGATACCGTATTTATTTCATTGGGATCCAAATTCGAAAAATCACGTTCTACACCATCAACCAATACCAAAGGCTGCGAACCATTCCAACTGGAAAGACCACGAATAATAATTTCTGATCCATCTGATCCGGGTTGACCGGATTGTTGAATGGTCAACACTCCCGAAAGCTTACCGGCAATTGCATTGGTAATGTTGCCTGTACCCGAACGTACAAGAGCTTCAGTACCCACCTGTGAAATTGCTCCAAGTACACTTTCTTTCTTTTGTGTACCATAACCAACTACCACAACTTCGCCAATTCCTACATTCGCTTCTTCAAGTTTCACTTTATACGAGTCCTGGTTTCCCAATGTTACTTCACGAAGGTTATACCCGATAAATGAAATCGTAAGCATTTTTGTATTCTCAGGTACCTCAATTGAAAACCCTCCGCTACTATTTGTTAATGTACCAAACTGAGTATCTTTTACCCGGACAGCTGCACCGGGAATTGTTTCACCTTTATTATCGGTTACGACTCCTGAGATACGTCTTTTTCTGGTTTGGTCAGAATCTTTTTTTTTATCGACGGCTTCGTTTTTTTTTACGTCATCCTTCTTATAAATAAAAACCTGTTGTCCATCAATTTTGTAACTCACATTGAGCCCTTGAAATAAGAGATTTAAAACCTTATCGATATTTTCATCTTTGACAGAAATACTCTTTTTAAGATTTAAATTGAAAATGTTTGAATTGTATATGAAAATAAAATTACTCTTCTTTTCAATAGAATTTAATATTTCTTTCAGGGAAGAATTTTCAATCCGTAAATCAATCTTAGAACTTTGAGCAGAAACACCTGTATTCATTGCAAAAATTCCTACAAATATCAAAACCGGTAGTAATTTCATCCTCATCAGAATACCATTCATTTTTTTTATTACGCAAAAATAGTTAACCATTGTGATTCTTTTCATTAGCTTATTTTTTATTATAAATAATTTTGCCCTGTGGCATAATTAACTCTGATGGATTGACCGTATTAGCTTCAACCTCTTTTGGGATTTTTTCATTCATAGAACACATATTTATTACCTATCTTTTTGTAATTTGTTTTTGAGATAAAGGCTATTCCATCCAGTACCCGTTCAAGGTTATCTTTCAGGTCCAGCTTTCCGTATATTTTTTCGTTATTAGTTGGCATATTTACTTCTATAGTTGCATTATAATATCGTGAAACCTGTTTTAATAAATCGGAAATGTCCGAGTTTGAAAACGTCAGGTATCCTTCAGTCCAGGAGGTATAAGTCTCCATATTATCGACATCTGAAATTTCAAAATCCTCTGCGCCTCTCGAAATGGTTGCTTTATGATTTGGAGAAAGAAATACTTCCTTCGATCGTGAGTTATTAGTTGAATTCATGCTTACTTTTCCTTCCACCAGCACGATATTATAATCTTTATCCTGCTCATAGGCTCTCACATCAAACCTGGTTCCGTAGACTTTCATTTTAAAAGCATCCGTTTTTACGTAAAAAGGTTTTTCCTTATTATGGGTAACATCAAAAAAGGCCTCTCCGGTTAAATTCACTTCCCGGGTTTTCCCTCTGAAAGCAGGCGGGAAAGATAAGGTAGATCCTGAATTAAGCCATACCTTAGTACCATCCGAAAGGGTTATCAATGATCGTTTCCCAAAAGGAACTATCAATTTATTAAGACCCATTCCTTCAACAGACTGGCCAACTCCGGAAGAATCGTTTACTAAAATACCTGAGCCATCGGAGGAATATTTTATCGTCGATTGTTTGCTACTGATGGATACCGTTTTTCCATTGGCAAGAATTAACTGTGCATCGTTCGTGTTCTTTGCAACAATTGATTTATCAGATTGATTTCTCGTTGTGAAATAAAACAGGGTACTGCCCGCACAGAGTAAAAGCAGAAAGGAAGCTGCATATCGTACAAATGATAATTGGACATGCTTCTTTTGTTTGGTTTCAATTTTTTGCCACAATTCTTTTTTTCTATTGGCTGATTGTTGAAATTTTGTCTTGTGTAAACCACGAATTATCTGAACTGCCAGGTTTATTTCATACCTCTTTTCGGGCATACTCTCCAGGAATTCTTTTAATCGGTCGTCAGATGATGACGAACGGACAATACCCCGAAAGTCCTCGTCGTAGATAAAATCATCTGTTTTATAAGTTTTGTAACGCTCAGTATTCATGTTGTGTCGGTTTATATTATATTGAGAGAGAAAAGATGAAATCTGGACATGATGAATAAAATTAATTTCAGGTTTGTACTATTTTTATACCTGCTATAATAAGAAATTCAATTCCCGGATGATTTTAGCTTATTGAGTTGCTCTGACGAAAATCCAAAGAATAATTTACCTCCTTTAACCAACGATCTTTCGGCTGCACACCGTATTATCTTTATGGTGCGATAGATCGACTTATAACAGGATTCAACTGATATGTTCAATATCACAGCGATCTCTTCATAGGAAATATCCCGTTCGAATCGTAGAAATAATATTTCCCGTTGCTTATCAGTCAGGTTATTTACGCACTCGCTAATAGTTGCATGAAGAAATTCCTTGTCTTCTTTCTCAGTGATATCAGAGTCAGGGCTTTTGAAGTAATCAAAAAAGCCTTCAGGCATTTGCTCGGTGAAAAGAGTTTTTTTATTTTTATTTAAATCAAGTAGCAATTGACGACGAAAAGTACAAACCAAATATCCCTTTATGTTTTTCACAGAGCCGATACTTTTTCTGTACTTGATAATATTTATAAACACATCCTGAATTGCGTCTTCAACCATGTGGACATTTGAAGTAAATCTATGCCCGTAATCAAATAACAAATCATAATTGTCATCATATATCCGGGACAAGGCATCCTGATTCCCATCAAGAATAAATTGATTCCAGATTTCATTTTGAGAAAAGTTTTGTGATACTTTCATAATAAATTTCATTAAGGTAAAATGAAATGTTGCGTGAATTTAATAGCCGGTTATTTGTTTTCTGTTTAAATAAATATTCGATAGTTTAATTGGAAACCATCATATTCTTAATTTCGTTTTAAAAAAAACAGTGTTGTTTTTGTCATAAAATTTCAGAACATATATTCCACCACCTAAACCTTGTAAGGGATATGATTTTATGTTGGAACTAGCATGCAGCGTGATTCGTTTTTTCCCTGTAAGATCATAGATCCCTATGCTAAAATCAAAATCGACTCCATATATAATGAGATTATTATTATCACAATATGCCTGAATTGAATCAATCTGCTTCGTTTCAACTGATGAAACATTGTCATAATAATCAATGATCTTAAAACGATTGAAATTGAGCAGTTGCATTTGAGTTGTAAGGTCTGTGTATTCTCCACTTCCTTTGGAGGATGTTCTGATGATTCCTTTGTTACTGTTTGAATCATCTTGATATTTGAAATAATGCCAGCCGACAAAGGCTTTTGATTTTAAAAGCTCTAAGCAAGTGTTTTGATAAAAAGAACCTCTGTCCATTTGGGTCTTAGTTACCCAGCCCGCCCCTGAATATCCATTTACATATCCCAGTGTTGTTGCATCAAGCCCCTTGATATAAAACTCACTAACAAGACAAGGGGCATCTATCCATGTCAGATATTTAGATGTGGAAGTAATGGTAACATCGGGTGAAAAGGCATCGTAGAAATTAATAGAGACTATATCACACCATTTTGCAGACGCTTTTACAACTCCTTCAATTGAGCGGGGCCGACCGTTTAGCCTGCTTCCAAGATTTAAATGGTTGGGATCATATTTCTTAAGGGCTTTAGAAGTTACTTCGTAATAATGTTCAGCCAGTAAAGTTGCAAATTCTTGTCTTACAGTTTCTGTCAATAATCCGGCTTTTACCTGTTCAAGTGTTATGCCTCTGCTTCCAATAAAATCATAGGCAGCATCATACGATGGATCACCGGGAGCCAGATCGTTCAGGAAATTTTCCAACTGATCCTGATTAAAATTGATTTCATTATCAATAAAATATCCTAACAAATTTCTCTCGTCTTTGAAAGTTGCTGTAAAACTCTTTGCGCGGGAATCACAGTATTCCTCAAATTTCGGATCCAATACAAAAATATAATCCAAACTACCTGAAATAGCTGAAGGTGTTGAGGGATAATACGATTTTCTTGAATTCTTATAATTTAAGAAGAAGTTTATTCTTCTGGTGTAAGAGAAATTATTCGTATGTGTATTATTATATGGAATCGTCTGGTTTTCATCATCAAGAAAACTTCCGATTCCGTTATAACCCAAATTCCACAAATGATCATAGACAGTTGCAATTTCAGCATCACTATTCAAACCATTAACTACACTCATTGCAATATTTAAGCCGGCCATACCTTCGGGATCAATAATCCACCATCTACCGCCTATTTTCTTTGTGTAGAAAAAACCTGTTGCAGTGGTTGAAATTTTACTGTTACTCCCATAATTGTTTGCATCTGGTGCTGAACCCACACTGATTGGAGAATAACCGGGTAATAAACCGACTGTTTTTGCCTGGCGACTTGTCCAGGAACCTGTACCAGTCGAAGATTGTGTTTGAATTGTTACTGTGGTTTGAGCACTAATCAATGTACAAATAATCAAAACTAAATGGAGGATAATGATTTTTTTCATTTTAAATCTGGGCTAACAATAGAGGACTGGAATGGAAAAATGGAATAGATTTGAATAGTGAAATACAATCAATAGTCGAATAAGTAAATGTAAACCATGGAATAGATAAATTGATCGCCTTAAATTAAACTTAAAAATTAACTATTTACACCCCTCAGAAAGTCCGGGATGTAAATAGTTAATAAATTACCTCTTAAAAATGTTACTATAAAACTACTTTTTGCGAATAGCTGCCAGTTTCCATCAACAGACGGACAATAAAAATACCTTTTAAATTATTGGTCTGAATCATGCTTTTTTCGCCCTGAACAGTGGCTGTCTGGATGGTTTTCCCGGTAATATCAGTCAGTACCAGTTTAGCACTCTCATTTGCAGACAGGCTTACAACAATGTATTGACCATCCGAATATACTTTACCTTTAAATTCTGAAACAGGTTTGATTCCGGCAAGATAATTATATTTTACAATGCCGTTACTGGTAAATACCACAGCTGTCGAAGTATATGTAAAATTGGCTGTTGAAACGTTGATTAAACCATCATTGTTAAATGTCAGTGGGGTATTAACCAACCCTGTCTTTATAAGCTGAACTGCAGGATCTGCATTTGTAAGTGTCATCACGCCTGTAGATAGATTTTCAAGGGTATTAATCCCTGTGCTATTTCCGCCAACATAAATTGCTCCTAACGGAAAAGTACCATCAATTGTCAATTTACCAGAATTACTAACCTTACATGGGGCAAGAGCAGATGGATTATAATATATACCATAGGAGCCACTATTTGGACCTCCATGAATAGTCAATATGCCATTATTTATGAAAGAAGTACCGGCAGTTGGGCTTGCCATACTTATAAAACCATTTGTTGTGTTCGTATATTCAGCATAAATAGTCAAGTTAGCAGTCGGGGCAATTGAAATAGTTCCTGCCGAACCCATTTGGATAAACCTGAAATTTAAAGGAAGTGCTGGACTACCTAAAACATAGGTTCCCCCTAATTCGCCTAATCCACCTGTTCCAAGCGCAAAAACTCTTGCACCCGGTAAAAGAATAAAATTCATGGTACCACCAAATACAAACCTTGACATTCTATTGGCAGAAGTTTGAGAGAATTGAATACTATTCGATGTTGAAGAAGACGATCTGGCTGATAAGTCTACCGTAAAAGTTCCTTTATTTGTAAATTTACTATCTGTATCCACATTATCACCAAATCTAATGGCGATATTATTGTTGGATGCAATAGTTTGCTTAATTTTAAATGTTCCAACATTCTCAATTTCTCCACCTGCAATTCCGACTATAGGGTCAAGTGATGTTGTCTGTTCCACTGATAAGTTTCCGGTAGCCGAAATAAGCAATTTTCCACCTACAGAAAGGCTATTGATAATTCCTGCTTGTGTTGAAACAGTGACGGTGAAAGTGACGGGAATAGTTACATCATCGGTCGAACCCGGTACGGCAGTTGTTGACCAATTGGCAGCTGTTGCCCAATCACCGGTAACCGGACCAATCCATGTAACAGGGGCTGCAGAAAGTCTTAAGCAAAACATGCTTACTAAAAGAAATAAAAAAGTAATTTTTGTTTTCATAATAGAAATAATTAAATGGTAGTGAATTAAAGTTAATATACAAACATGTTAATAATCTTATCCCTGCTTAATCTGAAAAAATATCATTTGTGATTTAATCAGGCATCATTATACATACTTGAGAGAAAAAACTAAATATCTGGACATGAAAGTATCGATTAATTTTGTGAAAAGTTTTTAATAATTTACCGGGAGGTTATTATTGAATGGAAAATGGATATTACAAGTAAAATAGCAAACTAAAAATGACATGTAGAATTCTGATAAGCACTTACTTAAAGTGATTTGGTTACAAAATGTTATAAGTTTGTTTTTTGATAACTTTTATAGGTTTGAATAAAGAGATTCATAAAGAAAATTCAATTGAATACGTTAAATATTGAGTTTTTACTCTTAGCGTTCATTTTTGATTAAAAAAATATAGTCAATGATCCCGTGAAAAAATAACTTTTACCTGATTTATTATTGATACATTTAAAAAAACATATTTATCTTTTTTATTACCATGTGTAGAAAACTAAACTATCACAACACCACCAATATTACTTTATTTTATGAAAAAAAAATGAATTAATAAAGATCGGGTTTAAAGAGTTTGAAGTTTGAAGGGTTTGTACGAGTGAACCTCAACGCAGACTAACAATCATCAACTTGTACGAAGTACAGTTGAGTGTTTAAGGAAGGAAATATAAAAAAAACGAAAACAACAAGAAATTATTTTATTGAGCATTTTATTCAAAAATTCTAACTATTTAGCGAAACAACTTTAAACGTATAATTTTCCCCACTTTCTGTTGTGATATAACCCATAAACAGGTTATCTTTTGTGGATATATTTAATACATTGAGTTTACTTACATTTGTAGAATAAAAGATACGAACGCCTTGAATATTGTAAATCGACATCCTGGCACCTTCTAATTGCTGATCAGTCATGCCTGAAATTTTAATTGTACAAGTCTGATTTTCTTTTACCGGATTTGGATAAACACTTATTTTTTGTGTATCAGCTGTTACAACCGGGTTGATTGTAGTATTCTCGACAAATTTTACACCTGTAAATTGAAACATTGAACCATCCTGTTTTGTCAAATTATAATAGGGGGAATACATTTTTGCTGAAATCGTTTTCATGTTGGTATCTATTTCCAACAGCCTTAAATAGCCTCCTCCAAAGTCTGCATCCTGATAATCCTGTAGAATCTGATAAATTTTATTACCGGAGTCACCAACATCGCTGCGCCAATTGGAAGACATCAAATGTCCACTCAATACCAACAGTATATTGGCATGCTTTTTAACAAACTGATTGTAAATGTTGGATGGGCTCAAATCGCCATAACCGGCATTACTTGTACTTATTGTGCCATTAGGATCCAGATGATAATGCGTTAATACAATTACATTACATGTTGGGTTTGCTGCAACGACAGAATTTGCCCAGTCAACCGGACCCTGACGCGCGCAGAACTCTAACGACAACACCATCCACTTGAGTCCACCGGCATTAAATGTATAAAAGGCATTATCGCTCTTGCCGGCTTCATACCTGCCGGTTTGAGATGTAAACCTGCTGGTGGGAAAATACGTATTGAATTTCGTTGTTTTCCTTAAGTTTAATCTTGTATTTCCCGGAGCTGCACTTCCACTGTTCTCCCCTACTGCTTCCGTATCATGGTTGCCTAAGGTAACAGCGTAGGGTATACCCGCATGATCGAGCAAATCAAATCCTTTGCCTGCATTCTCCCAATGGCCGATATTGTCGAAGTTAACAATATCACCGACATGAAGCACAATGGGAATATTTAATGACTCTTTTTGTTGCACAATCCAGTTAAACTGACTTGTGAACATTTCCAGTTTCACGGATATCTCTGATTGAGAGTCAGGAAAAACAGGAATAACAAATTTCTGGGCAACAATCACATTTGTAAAACCGGTGATAACCAATAAAACAAT
>Ga0302215_10002030_pt1 | contig 14096 bp, 8 predicted proteins | sample II_Fen_N3_1_FD_194580 | JGI IMG/M metagenome (GOLD analysis project Ga0302215, IMG submission 194580) | Peat permafrost microbial communities from Stordalen Mire near Abisko, Sweden - II_Fen_N3_1 | ecosystem: Environmental > Terrestrial > Soil > Wetlands > Permafrost | place: Sweden: Abisko...
TTCTTATTATCTTTGAATGTTTTTTTCGTTGCTCATACAAATTAAATTAATAATTAACCTCATTAATCATCATTCATGAAACGATTCAAATTACTGAACAACATTTTCGGTTGGGTAGCTTTTGCCATTGCTGCCGTCACTTATTTGCTTACTATTGAACCAACTGCCAGTTTCTGGGATTGTCCGGAGTTCATTTCTACGGCTTTTAAACTTGATGTAGGTCATCCTCCGGGATCGCCTTTCTTTATGTTGATGGGGCGGTTTTTCACCTTGTTTGCCTCAGATGCAACTCAGGTGGCTAAAATGGTTAACTCCATGACAGCTTTGTTAAGTGCCTTCACCATTCTGTTTTTGTTCTGGACTATTACCCATTTGGCTCGTAAAGTGATTATCAAAACCGAAGCCGATTATACACTTGCTAATACAATAGGCATTTTGGGTGCAGGCTTGGTGGGTGCGTTGGCTTATACGTTTTCCGATACATTTTGGTTTTCGGCTGTTGAAGGCGAAGTCTATGGCTTTTCATCGTTCTTCACGGCTATCGTTTTCTGGATTATTCTCAAATGGGAGCGTGTTGCCGATCGCCCTGGTTCCGACCGTTGGTTGATTTTTATGGCCTACATGATGGGTTTGTCAATTGGCGTTCACATTCTGAATCTGTTGGCAATCCCGGCCATTGTATTGGTTTATTATTTCAAAAAAAACACACCCTCTACCAAAGGTATCTTGTTGGCATTACTTGCCGGAGTAGTAATACTGGCAACTGTTCTGTATGGTCTTATTCCGGGATTCGTTCAGGTGGCTTGCTGGTTCGAACTGCTTTTTGTGAATACCCTGGGATTCTCCTTTAATACCGGATTGTACGTTTATATTTTGCTCTCAATTGGCGTGTTGTCGTGGGCAATATATGAATCAAGCGTTGATAAAAACTTTTTGCGCATGGCCATTTCGTTTGTGCTCACAATATCTTTAGTAGGTATTCCGTTTTTTGGAAGCCATATTATTTTAGGCGTATTGTTTATCATTGGTATGGGTGCATTTTTCTATTATAAAAAGCAATTAGTGAATGCCCGTTGGCTGAATACAGTACTGTTGATGGTTACAGTTTTGTTGATTGGTTATTCTTCCTACACGGTTATCGTAATTCGTTCGTCGTCCAAACCTACAATGGATCAGAACTCACCTGACAATGTATTTGCGTTGAAGTATTATTTCAATCGTGAGCAATACGGCGATCACCCGTTGCTTTACGGTCCGGTTTACAATGCGCCTTACAAACTTAAGGTTGAAGGAAATAAATGCAGTGTTGATGTAAAAAAGGGCGATGCAATGTATAGTAAAAAACCGAAGACTTCAGCAAGCGATAAAGATGAATACGTAATTTCAAGCTACAAATCGGAAGCTGTGATGGATGATCGTTTTAATATGCTTTTCCCACGTATGTACAGTGATGATCCGCGTCATGTTGAGGCATACAAAACCTGGGGAAATATTACGGGTGAGACGGTTAATTTTGATTATTGTGGACAGCAACGGAGTGAAATTAAACCAACTTTCGGCGAGAATCTCCGCTTTTTCTTCGATTATCAAGTGAAATTCATGTACTGGCGTTACTTTTTTTGGAATTTTGCCGGACGTCAGAACGATATGCAGGGTTATGGTGAAATTGACCGTGGGAACTGGATAACCGGAATTGGAGTTATTGATAATTTTTTAGTTGGTGACCAAAAGAATCTGCCATCCGAACTGCGTGACAATAAAGGGCATAATACCTACTTCTTATTACCATTGTTGCTCGGTATTTTAGGTATGATATTTCTTATTTATGGTGGAAAAAATGGAGTTGAAGGTTTTTGGGTGTCCGGTTTATTGTTTTTGCTTACAGGTCTTGCCATTGTGTTGTATCTCAATCAGTCTCCATACCAGCCCCGTGAACGGGATTATGCGTATGCGGGTTCGTTCTATGCTTTTAGTATCTGGATCGGTTTGGGTGTGTTGGCAATCATCAAATTCCTCGATAAATACATTCCAAAAACAGTAGCTGCTGTTGTTGTTTCTATAGCCTGCTTGTGTGTGCCGGCATTAATGGCTCAGCAAAACTGGGACGACCATGATCGCAGCGGGCGTTATACCTGTCGGGATTTTGGTCAGAACTATCTGGCATCGTGCAAGCCAAATGCTATTATATTTACCAATGGTGATAATGATACTTTCCCGCTTTGGTACAATCAGGAAGTAGAAGGAAAACGAACCGATGTGCGTGTTTGTAACCTGAGTTACCTGAGTACCGACTGGTATATTGAGCAAATGAAACGTGGTGCTCATGAATCGGCTCCACTACCTATCTCCTGGAATCTGAATGATTATCTGGGCTCCAAAAATGATGTAGTAGAGATAGATTCATTAACACCCCAGCTTGATATAAAAACGGCATTTGATTTTGTGCGCAGTTCCGACCCGCAAACGAAAGTGGATGGCCGCGCATTTATCCCTACCAATCATTTGGTATTGCCTGTAGATGCTCAGCAAGTTGTAAGGTCAGGTACATTGCCTATAAACAGGGCTTCTGAAATATTGCCTCAAATCAACTTTGATGTAAAAAGACAGCTTACTAAAAGTGATTTGATGATAATTGAAATGTTGAAAGAAAATAACTGGAAACGTCCTGTGTATTTTTCTATTACTGTTGGTGGTGAATACCTGGGTCTGACTGATCATTTTGAACGGACAGGCTTAGCTTTCCAGGTATTGCCGATAGGTGTAAAAGGCTCAGGACCTGCCGTTAATGTGGACGAAATGTACGACAATATGATGCATAAATTCAAATATGGTGGTATCGATAATCCTAAGGTATATTTAGACGAAAATATCACGAATATGTGTCGTACGCATCGTATGTGTTTCGTTCAACTAATTGGTGCATTGCTCAACGAAGGTGATACTGCCCGTGCCAAAAAAGCATTGGATTATTGTAATAAAGTTATTCCGGGTGCAACTGTTCGTCACGATAGAATGTCTACATACCTGGCTCAGTTTTATTATATAGTGGGTGAACCAGCTAAAGCAAATGAAATCATGGATGCTGTTGCCAGCAATTGTGTAGAGAATCTGGATTGGTATCTTAATCTGAGCGCAAACCAACGGAATGCAACTACTGAACGTTTAAACGAAAATATGATGAATTTAAATCAGGTGTTGAGTATTTGTAATGAAGCAAAGCAAAAAACGATTATGGATAAATACCTGCCTAGATTTATGGATTACCGAAAAAGAATGCAGATTTAGAAATACATGAGCATATACGATTATTAAGACAAATTCTGTCGAACACCCTGATTGAGAAATTTAATCAGGGTGTTTTGTTTTTATTATAGCAACTTATAAAAGCCCATTTAACTAAAAAGACGTTTATATCTCGTTCATCCTGAAATTTCTTTGTATCTTTGAAAACTTTTTTGAAAATTCATAAAAAGATGCTACACAGCATTTAAACCAAACAACAATAATTCTCATTCATGAAACGATTCAAATTACTGAACAACATCTTCGGATGGGTGGCTTTTGCTATTGCTGCCGTGACTTATCTGCTTACTATTGAGCCAACTGCCAGCTTTTGGGATTGTCCGGAGTTTATTTCTACCGCTTTTAAATTTGATGTAGGTCATCCTCCCGGATCACCTTTCTTTATGTTGCTAGGACGCTTTTTTACCTTGTTCGCTTCCGACACAACCCAAGTGGCTAAGATGGTTAACTCCATGACAGCTTTATTGAGTGCATTTACCATCTTGTTCTTGTTTTGGACCATTACGCATTTGGCGCGTAAAGTGGTTATCAAATCGGAAGCTGACTACACTACTGCCAATACCATTGGTATTCTAGCTGCAGGAATGGTTGGAGCACTTGCTTATACTTTTTCTGATACATTTTGGTTTTCGGCTGTTGAAGGTGAAGTTTACGGTTTCTCTTCATTCTTTACAGCTATTGTATTCTGGATTATCCTTAAGTGGGAACGCGTTGCCGATCGTTCGGGTTCCGACCGTTGGTTGATTTTTATGGCTTACATGATGGGGTTGTCAACCGGGGTTCACATTTTGAACTTACTTGCTATTCCAGCCATCGTGATGGTTTATTATTTCAAAAAACACACACCAACTTTCAAAGGCGTTGCGTTGGCATTACTTTCAAGTGTTGTATTGTTGGGAGTAGTTTTGTACGGAATTATCCCGGGGGTTGTTCAAGTTGCTTGTTGGTTCGAACTACTTTTTGTAAACACGCTCGGATTTTCGTTTAATACCGGATTGTATGTTTATATTGTGCTGATAATAGGTTTGATCTCGTGGGCTATATATGAATCGGCAAAAAATAAAAGCTATTTACGAATGGCTATTTCGTTTGTGCTGACTATTGGTTTTGTTGGAATCCCATTTTTTGGCGAACATATCATTATTGGAATCATCCTTATTGCAGGATTGGGAGCATTCTTCTATTACAAGAAACAATTGGTGAGTGCCCGTTGGATCAATACTGCACTGTTAATGATAACTGTTTTACTTATCGGTTATTCTTCATACTCGGTTGTGGTTATCCGTTCGTCCGGAAAACCAACTATGGATCAAAACTCGCCCGATAACGTATTCTCGTTGAAATACTATTTCAATCGTGAGCAATATGGTGATCGCCCATTGTTTTACGGTCCTGTTTACAATGCACCTGTAAAACTGAAAGTTGAAGGCAATATGTGTATCCCTGAGCAAACACAGGGTGAGGCTCAGTATAGCAAACGTCCTAAAACATCTGCAAGTGATAAAGATGAGTACATGGTTACCGGTTACAAAACGGATTATGTAATGGACGAGCGTTTCAACATGCTGTTTCCACGTATGTACAGCACTCAACCAAGTCATATTGAGGCTTACAAAGCATGGGGTCATATTACGGGTGAAACTATTAATTACGATTATTGCGGTCAACAAAAAAGTGATGTCAAACCTACTTTTGGCGAAAACCTTCGATTTTTCTTCGAATACCAGGTTAATTTCATGTATATGCGCTATTTCTTCTGGAACTTTGCTGGTCGTCAAAATGATATACAGGGATACGGTGAGATTGACCGCGGTAACTGGATTACCGGTATTGGATTTATCGATAACATGTTGGTCGGTGATCAAAAAAATCTACCTTCAGAACTTCGTGATAATAAAGGGCATAACACATACTTCCTATTGCCATTAATCTTGGGTATTTTGGGTATGATATTCCTCATTTATGGAGGGAAAGAAGGTATTGAAGGATTCTGGGTGTCAGGGTTATTATTCTTATTGACCGGTTTAGCAATTGTATTATACCTCAATCAAACTCCCTATCAGCCGCGTGAGCGAGATTACGCCTATGCCGGTTCGTTCTATGCATTCAGTATATGGATTGGATTGGGTGTGTTGTTCATTATCAAGGCACTTGATAAATATCTTCCAAAAACATTGACAGCGGTAGTTGTTTCTATTGCCTGCTTGTGTGTGCCTGCCTTGATGGCTCAGCAAAACTGGGATGACCATGATCGTAGCGGACGGTATACTTGTCGTGATTTTGGTCAAAACTACCTTGCTTCTTGTAAACCGGATGCAATCATATTTACAAATGGTGACAACGATACTTTCCCTCTTTGGTACAACCAGGAAGTAGAAGGTAACCGCACCGACGTTCGTGTTTGTAACTTAAGTTATTTGCAGACTGACTGGTATATTGGACAAATGAAACGTGGTGCATACAAATCAGCTCCACTACCAATCTCATGGCAACCCAAGGATTATCAGGCCGGTAAAAACGAGGTTGTAAGTGCTGAGGATTTGTTGAAAAAACCAATCGATTTGAAATCAGCATTCGATTTTGTGTTGAGTTCTGATCCTGCTACAAAATACCAGGGCGAAGCATTTATACCATCTAAACAATTATTCTTACCTGTTGATGCACAAGAAGTAATCAAAAATGGTGCTTTACCAATGTCAAGAGCGGGAGAAATTATACCTCAAATTGATTTTGATCTGAAAAAAAGGTTGACTAAGAGTGAGCTGATGATTCTTGAACTGTTGAAAGAAAATCATTGGAAACGTCCAATCTACTTTGCTGTAACTGTAGGTGATGATTATTATCTGGGAATGAATGACCACTTTGAACTTACAGGTATGGCTTATCAGATTCTGCCAATCGGTGTAAAAGGTGCCGGCTCGGGTGTGAATGTGGACGAAATGTATGATAATATGATGAACAAGTTCAAATACGGTGGAATTGAGAATCCAAAAGTATATTTGGATGAGAATATCATGCGTATGTGTCACACTCACCGTATGATGTTCGGTCAGTTGGTTGGTGCTTTGATAGCCAAAGGTGATACAACTCGTGCAAAGAAAGCTCTTGACTTCTGTAACAAAGTAATTCCGGGAACAACTGTTCGTCATGACTTTACTTCGACTCAATTGGCTGATTACTACTATAAATTAGGAGAATCTGCTAAAGGGAATGAAATTATGGATGCTGTAGCGAAGGATTGCGTTGAATACCTGGATTGGTATTTAAGCCTGAGTACTGTAAATCGTAACAGCGTAGCAAATCGCATTGGTCATAACATGGCAGTTTTGAATCAGGTATTGCGCATTTGTGATGCAGCTAAACAAAAAACGATTATGGATAAATACATGGCTCGTTTCATGGATTATTCCAAAAGAGTACAAATGTAGATGAATGTTCAGTTTCCTGACATGTTACGTCCCTTGATGGGAAAACTTACTTGGCGCAAAAATCCATCGGAGAAGGTGATTTATCTCACTTTCGATGATGGACCTGTGCCTGAAGTTACTCCACAAGTGCTTGATATATTAGATCAGCATAATCTAAAGGCTACCTTTTTTTGCGTAGGTGAAAATGTGCAAAAGTATCCGGAAGTTTATGCAGATATTTTACAACGAGGACATCGGACAGGAAATCACACATTTAATCATATAAAAGGCTTTTCAACAACTGCAACAGATTATGTTGAAAATGTACGAAAAGCTTCTGAGTTTATTCATAGTAATCTGTTCCGGCCACCGCATGGACGTTTTACTTTCAGGCAAAGAAGATTGTTGAAGTCCGATTATGAATTAGTTATGTGGGATATTATTACACATGATTATAACAAGAACCTTTCTCCTGAAACCATTTTACAAAATGTGAAACGCTATTCCCGTAATGGCTCATTAGTGGTTTTTCACGATTCGATAAAGGCAAAAGACCGGGTGCTGACAGTATTGCCTATGGTAATTGAATTTTGGAAAGCAGAGGGTTATCAATTTGGAGTACTTTGACCTTATTATCCAGACTTTGTTATGAAGGAGTCTATTTTACATTATATCTGGCAGAATAAGCTTTTTGTAGCTCATAATCTTTGCACAACCGATGGAGAATCGGTTGAAATAATTGATGTAGGAAAGTATAATACGGATGCCGGTCCTGACTTTTTCAATGCAAAAATTAAAATAGCTGATACACTTTGGGCCGGAAATGTTGAAATTCACACCTGTTCTACCGATTGGGTTAAGCATAATCATCATTCGGATAAGGCCTATGATAATGTGATATTGCATGTTGTTCAGCAAGTAGATGGGGATGTTTTCAGGATTGATGGAGATAAAATACCGCAACTTCAGTTGGTCTATCCGAAAGAGATAGAAGCTAATTACGAGCAACTAATTTCTGAACAAAAATGGATTCCGTGTGCCGACAAAATTAGCTTTGTGCCTGAAATCTTTATTCAAAGTTGGAAGAATGCTTTGCTTACAGAACGGTTGGAGCAGAAAACTCACGCAATTGAGCTATTGTTAGCTGAGAATAATCAACACTGGGAAGAAGCATTTTATATTACATCGGCTCGAAATTTTGGTTTTGGAACTAACAGTCAGGCTTTCGAAAGTTTGGCTAAGTCGCTGCCAATTTCAGTTCTGGGCAAGCATAAAGATAATTTGTTTCAATTGGAGGCATTGCTGTTTGGCACTGCTGGTTTATTGGCAGAAGAAGATACTGATGAATATGCTCTTAAACTAAAGCAGGAATACAATTTTTTGCGTTCCAAGTTCACATTAAATCCTATCGACGGGTCATTGTGGAAATTGTTGCGGTTACGCCCGGATAATTTTCCACATATTCGGATTGCTCAATTTGCTGCGCTGATTCATTCTTCGAGTAAATTGTTCTCCAAAATTGTTGAAAATCCTGATGTTGATTTTATCCGGTCACTTTTTTTGTGTGAACCTTCAGCTTATTGGAAAACCCATTATTTGTTTGCTACCGAAAGTCCTCAAAAATCCAGAAAGTTGGGTCACTCGTCGATTAATGGGATATTGATTAATACGGTTGTACCATTCCTTTTTTCTTATGCAAACCAAAAAGGTAATGATAAGCTAAAAGATAGAGCTTTACAGATTTTGGAAGAAATTCCGGGCGAACAAAATTCAATTGTTTCTGCTTGGAAAAATGTTGGAATAAAATCAGAGTCGGCGTATGACTCTCAGGCGTTATTACAATTAAAAAAACAATACTGTGATGATAAAAAATGCTTGCGTTGTAGGATTGGACACAAAGTGTTAACCATGAAGTTGACAAATTAGTTTACTAGAATATGAATGTTAAAACAAAAATACAAGTTGCTTTTTTGACTTTAGGGGTCATGTTACTGGTTCATGCTTGTGCTAATAAGGCACAAGGGCCAACAGGCGGACCAAAAGATACAACTCCTCCACAGGTTATGAAATCGACGCCTGAGAATGGAGCTTTGAATTTTAAAAAGAAACAAATCACTATTGATTTCGATGAATTGGTTTCTATAGAAAAAGCAACTGATAACGTAATTATTTCGCCACCTCAAATAAAGCCACCCGATGTAAAGTCATACGGTAAACGAGTGACTGTCAATTTCAACGAAGATTTAAGGGATAGCACTACCTATTCGATTAATTTTGGGAGCGGAATTGTTGATTTAAATGAGAAGAATGCGTTAAAAGACTATCTTTTTGCGTTCTCTACCGGGAATGAAATAGATACACTAAAAATATCGGGCACGGTTATCAATGCCGAGGATTTAAATCCACTGTCGGGAATTATTGTTGGAATTTATCCCGAAACTTCTGATTCTGTTTTTACAAAAGAACCCTTCTTGCGTATTGGAAGAACCGACGAAAAAGGCCATTTCTCTATTGATAATGTAAAGAAAGGAAAATATAAAGTTTTTGCCTTAGGTGATACTAACAGGGATTATTACTTTCAGACGGGCGAAGGTTTAGCTTTTTGCGACTCACTTGTAACACCCACTTTCAGGAGGGAGTCTATGCAGGATTCTGTGTGGAAAGATTCAATTCACCTAGATAGCATACGAACGTATATCGGAACCCGATTTTTGCCGGACAATTTAGCACTTCGGTTTTTTAAAGAAAATAAAAAACGTCAATACTTTATTAAGTATGAGCGCAAAGAACCATTTTCGTTTAGTTTATTTTTTAATACTGCAGCGTCCGATTTGCCAGTTGTAAAACCGTTAAACTTTAATTGGGATGGTAAATTTCTACTCCAGAAAAATAGTACTAAAGATAGTATTACCTATTGGCTGACTGATTCAACGGTTTGGAAGATTGATACTTTGCAGATGACTGTCGGATATTTAAAGTCCGATTCGCTTATGAAACTAGTACCGGTTACTGATACGTTGAATGTATTCATGCGTAAGGGGCGAATAAATCCTAAGATTAAAGCCAAAAAAGCAGTAGTGAAAGTTGCGCCTTATAAATATTCTACGAATGTTGTATCAACGTTTGAAGTTTATAATCCTATTGTAGTTAGCTTTGAAGCACCTTTGGCTGATTTTGATCTTTCAAAAATAAAATTAGGACAAAAAGTCGATACTGTTTTTAAAACAATTCCATTTAAATGGCGACAGCTCGATTCAACGAAGACGGCTTATGCGATCGAAAATAAGTGGATTCCCGAAATGAGTTATGAACTTAAAATAGATTCAGCAACATTTACAAGTATTTATCACAAGATTAGCAATGCTTTCACCTCGCAATTTAAAATCCGTTCTTTGGATGAATATTCGAGTGTGAAAATAGCACTGACCGAATATAATCCCAAAGTAGTATTTCAGATTTTGGATTCAAGAGATATGCTCTTAGCAACCAAGCCGGCAGTTGAAAAAGGGACGATTTTCGAGTATTTAAAACCTGGTGATTACTATATTCGTATGTTTATAGATACGAATGGAAATGGAAAATGGGATACAGGTGAACTTGCCAGTCAGCGACAGCCGGAGGAGGTGTTTTATTATCCAAAGAAGCTGACATTGATGGCAAACTGGGAGTTTGATGAAAAGTGGGATTATAAGGAAATGCCACTTTTGAAACAAAAACCTGCTGAAATATCGAAAGATGCATCAAAGAAAAAAGATTCGGGTAACTATTGAAAATTAATATTTAAAAATAAAATTGTTGATGCGGCAATAGCTCAGTTGGTAGAGCGTTGGCTTCCCAAGCCGAAGGTCGCGGGTTCGAGTCCCGTTTGCCGCTCATACACATTGAAAGAGAATTTCTCCATGGAGGAATTCTCTTTTTTTTTGACCGAAATAGCACCATTAATTTTGTTAATCGTAAAAGTTTTTTTATTTTTGGTGTGATTTTTATTCAAAGTATTAAAACTAATCTATATAACTATGTGGAAAGACTTTTTTTATTTTTCCAAGGGACAACGCATTGGGATTGTAACCCTTATTGTTTTGATAGTGACAGTTCTTGGAGCAAGTTATATACTGAAATACTTTTTCCCGGTAACAGAAAAAGATAATTCGGCTTTTTTGACGGAAGCAGAGGTATTCAAGAAATCACTGGTTTCGCGTGATAGCCTTCGTAACGTAGAATGGAAAAGGAAATACGAGGAACGGCAACGTATGTACGAAGAGAAGTACAAAAACAATTCATTTTATCCCTCTTTTAAATCTTTTGAGAAGAAAAATGATTCCTACGATTTATTTAATTTCGATCCCAATATTATCGATTCAGTCGGTTTTGTTAGATTGGGACTCAAACCGTTTATTGCTTCTAATGTTCTGAAATACAGGAGTAAAGGTGGTAGGTTTAAAGCGGCTGCAGATTTTGCAAAGGTATTTGGCATTATGCCTGATAAATTCAAAGAATTAGAGCCTTACATTGCAATTGCTGAAATCAAACCGGTAAAGACTGATATTGTTCAAACCAAGCGAACAGATATAATTGTTGAGCTCAATACGGCTGATACAACGCTTTTAATGCAGGTGAAAGGCATAGGCCGTGGATACGCAAAGAGTATTGTCCGCTTCCGACAAGCTGCAGGAGGTTTTGTTTCTATCGACCAATTGAATGATATATACGGTATGCTACCCGAAAATCTTGAGAAAATAAGACCGTTTCTGACTGTGAATCCATCTCTGATCCAGAAAATCAGAATAAATATAGCCACTGTCGAAAGATTGAAATCGCATCCCTATCTCAATTTCTACAAAGCGAAAGCCATCTATGAGTTTAGGCGGAATAAAGGAAAATTGCGCGATATTGATGATCTTAAGGTCATCATTGAACTAACCACTGATGATTTGATACGGATTAAGCCTTACCTCAGTTTCGAATAAAATGCTTTCTTGACTGAAATCCCGATTTGTGGCTCATGTAACTGAACTTTTTGATTACATTTGCTCTTATATAAATGAATTTAAACTGAATAAATATTGGAAAAGATAAGTGGAAACATCGTAGATGTGATAACAGGGACTATTAGGAAGGGGAATGTTTTTTTTGAAAATGGTAAAATTATAGCAATTGAACCAACAGAATGTATAGAAAATCAATATATTATACCCGGATTTGTTGATGCACATATTCACATAGAAAGCTCTATGATGTTGCCTTCGGAGTTTGCGCGATACAGCGTTGTGCATGGAACTGTGGCATGTGTGTGCGATCCTCACGAAATGGCAAATGTATGTGGAATTGATGGGGTTGATTACATGATTGAAAATGGAAAGCAGTCGCCAATGAAATTCTATTTTGGTGCTCCGTCGTGTGTTCCTTCGACACATTTCGAAACATCAGGTGCAGTGCTCGATGCTGATGCTGTAGAGAAATTATTGTTGCGCGATGATATCTACTTTTTGGCCGAAATGATGAATTTCCCGGGAGTAATACATAAAAATAAACAAGTTCATGCCAAGTTGGATGCCGCTAAGCGGTTGGGTAAGCCAATTGACGGTCATGCTCCGGAAATTTCGGGTGATGATTTGGTGGCTTATGCTGCCGGAGGTATTACTACCGACCATGAATGTATGACAATTGCCGAGGCAGAAGCTAAAATTGCTTTGGGTATGACAGTGCAAATACGTGAAGGAAGCGCTGCCAAAAACTTTGATGATTTATTGCCACTATTGGATAAATATCCTGACAAAATCATGTTCTGCTCTGACGATAAGCATCCGGATGATTTGCTAAAAAATGGGCATATCGATACATTAGCTCGAAGAGCAGTGGCTAAGGGCTATAATCCGATTTATGTATTGAGAATTTGTTCATTAACTCCTATAAAACATTATAAACTTGATGTTGGATTGTTGCAGGTGGGCGATGATGCTGATTTCGTAGTTGTAAATAACCTGACTGATTTCACTGTAACATCAACGTATATTCGTGGAGAGAAAGTTTCCGAAAATGGATTGCCGACTTTTCCACGTTTCGTGCCGACGAAATTAATCAATCAATTTAATGCCGAAAAAATTCAACCAGAGCAACTTCAGGTAATTCCAACTGGTGATATTCTGAAAGTGATACATGTGGATGATGGGCAACTTTTTACGCATGAGATTCACTGCACACCAAAAATTGAGAGTAATAATGTTGTTTCCGATCTGGAGAATGATGTTTTGAAGTTGGTCGTTTATAATCGTTATGAGCCTTCGAAACCGGCCATCGGATTTATAAAGAATATAGGATTGAAGCGGGGAGCAATGGCTTCGACAGTGGCGCACGATAGTCATAATATTGTGGCTGTTGGTACCTCTGATGATGAGATTGCTTCTGCCATTAATCAAATTATTGATAGTCGGGGTGGTATTTTGGCCTGTGATGGCGATAAAACCTGTATGTTGTCTTTACCTGTTGGTGGGTTGCTTTCCGATGCCGAAGGTTCGGTAATTGCGGCTCGCTACGAAGAGGTAGATGCAATGGCGAAGGAACTGGGTTCAACCCTTAGAGCACCTTTTATGACTGTCGCTTTTATGTCATTATTGGTTATTCCTGAACTTAAGCTGGGCGATAAGGGTTTATTTGATGGACGCACCTTTAAGTTTGTCGATTTAATGGTTTAAATGATTTCTATTATTTTATATGAAGAATATATTTTTACTTTGTTTATTATTTGCTACAATAAACTTGTGTAGCCAAAACTATTTTGATCGCTATAAAGTAGATTCTATATATTTAGGTGAAAAGTCCGCTATACATTTGGGAGATGATAAAATTGTAAGAGCATATAGAACCAGGATTTCAAAAGGTTATAGTCAGAATGGAGTAAATTTTGCTGGTCATTATTCCTTTATCTATTGGGGATGTGGCTCTCCTTGCACTGGCTCTGCTATTGTTGATGTAAAAACTGGAAGAGTATATTTAGGCCCAGATTCAGGGTTTGGATATAATTTTGTTCAGAACAGTCGACTACTAATTGTAAACCCAAAGGATACGATAAGTAACTCTGGACAAAATCCATGGGATGAAGTTTATACACAAGAGATTTGGCTTTGGAAAGAACGACTTAAGAAATTTGTAAAGTTAAGCAAACTCTAAAGTATAATTTATTGCAAATAAAAATCCCTTGAAACGTTTGTTTCAAGGGATTTTCAATTTTATAATAGGTCAGCTTATTTTACTGAATCCATGTGTGCGATCAAATCCAACACTTTGTTAGAATAACCCCACTCATTGTCATACCAGCTAACTAATTTTACGAAGTTACCGTTCAATGCGATACCTGCACCAGCATCAAATACTGAAGTACGAGTTTCG
>Ga0302215_10002034_pt1 | contig 14076 bp, 12 predicted proteins | sample II_Fen_N3_1_FD_194580 | JGI IMG/M metagenome (GOLD analysis project Ga0302215, IMG submission 194580) | Peat permafrost microbial communities from Stordalen Mire near Abisko, Sweden - II_Fen_N3_1 | ecosystem: Environmental > Terrestrial > Soil > Wetlands > Permafrost | place: Sweden: Abisko...
TAATTGACGCGAGATTTATAATACTTTCTATTGGGCGAACGTTTAATAATTTAAATGATTATAAGACTGCTCAATTGTATTATCATAATGCGATTTCACAAATAAATGACTCTATGTTATATGGTGCTACTTATCAGGAAATTGGAGGCAATTTTTATTTTACAAAACAATATGATTCAGCTCAATACTATCTTAGAAAGAGTTTGCGTTTTCCATTTAAAAGTACAGGTTACTCTATTCGTAATTTTATTTTAGCCGATTTATTGTTTGATTTACAACAATTTGATTCTTCATTTATATATGCAACAAATGCATTGAAATTCCCGGCTAGTTCTTTTACACAGCGTGATTGTTATCGTATATTAACAAATATAGAATATACCCGAAAAGATTTTAAACAAATGGGTATTTATTTGAGACATTACCAGGATTGTTCAGACTCTGTTCAAAAGATAAGGTCCCAGACAAAATGCAAAGTTCTTGAGAATCTACATCATACTACTCTTGAAACAAAAGTAACAAAAAGAAACATGATTCTGATTGTTTCTGTTATGATGTTTATATTGGTATTATCCGGTGTTTTAGTACTTTACCTCATAAAAAGAAACAAACTTAAACGAGAACAACTGCGTGCTATAAAAATGCAATTGCATAATAAGCAGGAGTTTGTATGCCAGGGGCTATCAAAAAAGATAGAAGAGGCAAGAGCAATCCAAATTGAAGATCGTAAGAATGCGTCAATTGCTAAAAGAGAAAAAATGGATAAGCAATTGTATAATATTGCTTTACATTTGGATAACTGGGATGATTTCTGCCGGGAGATGAATCATGCATTCAATAATATTGTTGTTATTTTAAACACTGAATATCCTACAATATCCCGCAGGGAAATAACATGGTGTTGCATGCATTTACTTGATATTCCACTTGCCGATAGAATATTATTGCTTGATGCTACATCAGATAGTTTGTATAAATTAAAACAACGCCTGGCGCATAAGCTGAATCTAAAAAATACAAAAGATTTGAGTCCGTTTTTAAAAGACTTAACTTCAAATTAAAGACTTGCCTTCCTTTTTATCATTCCCCTTGCTCATTTCAACCCCTTTTGGGTCCTTATTTCTCTTTACAAAAGACAATGTCCAAAAAAAAACGTTTATGATAAGTCAAATGTCTAATCTATATTGGTTTACAAAACAGGATGTCCAAAAATAATTTGCAGTATTTTTGGTAATCCACTGGGTAATGAGTAACTTAGCATCACTATTGAAATTTTATTGTTCAATTTAAAAGGATTAATCTAATGTATTTATGTCTTTTCAAATACAGATTCTTATTTTTGAACTTTTGTCTGACAGTTTTTTACAATTCAATTTTAATTTATCTCAACCATTAAAAGGTTTAAAAGCGGTATAGTCTTTCCCGGGTATAGTATAGTGAACATATAATATTTGTCCTCTCAGCCTAAACCTCTAAAAAAAGAGGGGATACAAATTCGACTCGTAATTTAGCATTGACTGTACCGCTTTATTCTTTTTCTTTCTAATATTGAAAGCTAATTAATTCTTTAATAAAATTGCTGTTTCTAAAAATATCAATTTGTTTATTTCAAACCATTATTATGCTTTAAAACTATATAAGTTGCATTAAAAAATATAAATGAAAAGCCCCGACTTAATATCTAAGACGGGGCTTTTAATCTATATATATTCTTTTTATTTCAGCAAATTCTTTTCAGCATTTCGTACTTTTTCAAAAGTAAACTGAGCTGTAACTTCATTTTTATAGCCACATATTTCATCATTGCACAAATTTCCAATACTTCCCTGGTGGGTATGATGTACGGTTTTATCCGGTTTAAATTTTCCTGCTTCTATTTCAAGTCCAACTTGCTTATAAGCATCACGAAATGGCACTCCCGATAAGGTGAGACGATTAACTTCTTCCACGCTGAAAAGATAATCATAGCGTGAATCTTTCAGAATTTCAGTGTTTATTTCCACCTGTGACATCATTAATGCTGTCATTTCAAGGCAATCTGTCAGTTCGGCAAATACCGGAATGAAAACCTCTTTGATAATTTGCAGATCGCGAAAATATCCGGAAGGCAAATTATTGGTTATCATCATAATTTGTTGAGGAATAGATTGTATCTTATTGCATTTGGCACGGGTAAGTTCGAATACATCCGGATTTTTTTTATGAGGCATGATGCTCGATCCGGTTGTAAATTCATCCGGCAGACGAATAAATCCGAAATTCTGGGAAGTAAACATGCAGGCATCGAAAGCCAGTTTTGCAACAGTGGCTGCTACACTTGCCAATGCATTCGCTACTGTGCGTTCCATTTTACCACGTCCCATTTGAGCATATACCACATTATAATTCATGGTGTCAAATCCTAATAAATCAGTTGTAAGCTGACGATTGAGTGGAAAGGAAGAACCATATCCTGCTGCCGAGCCAAGTGGGTTGCGGTTCGTAATTTTCCATGCAGACAATAGTAGTTGCAAATCATCTGCCAGACTTTCAGCATATGCACCGAACCAAAGTCCAAAAGAAGAAGGCATCGCTACCTGCAAATGAGTATACCCGGGAAGTAAGACGTCCTTATATCGATTGCTTTGACTTATTAATACATCAAATAAACCATTCACTGAGGTGACTATTTTTTCTATTTCCGCACGGGTGAAAAGTTTTAAATCTAGCAATACCTGATCATTACGTGACCTGCCACTGTGTATTTTCTTACCAATGTCACCTAATTTTTTAGTAAGTAACATCTCAACCTGTGAATGAACATCTTCAACACCTGGCTCAATAATAAATTTACCATCATCGGCTAACTTGTAAATGCTTTTTAATTCAATTAACAAGCTTTTTAATTCATCTGACTGCAACAAGCCTACTGATTCCAGCATCCTGATATGGGCCATGGATCCAAGAACATCGTATTTTGCCAAAAATACATCCATTTCACGATCCAAACCAATAGTAAATGCTTCAATTTTTGCATTTACCTGCGTACTTTTTTCCCAGAGTTTTGTCATATATTGGGGCTTTATAGAAGTAAATTTGAATATTAATTCATGACTGAAAGTAACAATCTATAAATTAATATCAAAATAAATAATTGCTTATCCTATTTGATAATCTACAAAATGTTTACATTTCAGTGTTTTACAATTATTATTTACTTATTATGATTTCCAATTATTTTGATAGTGATTTTGCTAAAAGATCAGCAATAAGATTTATTCCCTCTTTAAGTTTTTTATCAATCATCATTTTAATCATAACAGGCAAATCTGCTTTAAGAGTCAATTTCATTTGAGTAACATTGTCTTCACGGGCAATAAGCTGAATCCATACATTGATTTCAACAGGAGCGTGTTCAGACTTAAGTTTTATGGTTTTAAAAGGTTCACGTTCTATAATACTGAACCCCATTTTACCAAATCCTTCTACTACAAAACTGCAACTGTCAGTTTGAAATCGCAAGTCTTTTACTTTCTCTGTTAAAGGTGTATTATCCAGAATTTGTTTTAAATTATTCAGGTCGCTTAATATGCCAAAAACCACTTCTTCGTTCGAAGAAATGGTTTTAATATCGCTTTCGTATGTAGTCATATTTTTATTTTTACAAATTGGCTGTTTAAAAATTACAATGATCCAATGAGACTAATATTCCGGTTTTTTTTTAAATTGATTAATATCGCATTTTATCTTATAAAATAATGTATTTATAAGATAAAATCCGGGAGTTTAATTTGGAAAGTGAAAAATGGTTTGTCAATATTAGATTTCAGTTCTCCAGGTAGAAGGGTTCTGACGCCATTCCTGAAGTGTCTCAATGTCATCAACTGAAATGTAATTTGTAGAAAGTGCTTCGGACAAAACAGAGTCGTAAGTACACAAAGTTGTAAGTTTTACTTTTGCTTTTCTGAATTTTTGATCTGCTACCGGAAAACCATATGTAAATATAGCAACCATACCCAGAACTTCAGAACCATCATTGCGGATAGCTTCCACAGCTTTCAGACTGCTTCCACCTGTAGAAATAAGGTCTTCAATAACCACTACTTTTTGTTTTGGACGTAAATCGCCTTCAATCATATTTTCTAATCCATGATCTTTTGGAGTCGGGCGAATATATACAAATGGTAAGTTCAGAATGTCTGCCACCAGTGCTGCCTGAGCAATAGCACCGGTAGCTACACCAGCAATCACTTCTACTTCAGGATACAATTCCAAAATCAAACGAGCAAGCTCTATTTTTATGTAACTGCGAATTTGAGGATAGGATAATGTTTTGCGGTTATCACAATATATGGGTGAATTCCATCCCGATGCCCATACAAATGGATTATTCGGTTGCAATTTTACAGCTTTAATTTTAAGTAGTTTCTCAGCTACACTTTTTTCTAATGTTTTCATTTTGAGTTATTATTATTATAATCGTACAGCAAAAAATAGTTAGATTTTATTCTGTCTTACAATGTGCAAAAGTACGCAAACAATTTTAGACTCAAAATATAAATAATCATATTATAAAACATTTTTTAGTCTGTTTAAAACATTTAATTCAATATTCTGTCTGTTTGCTGAATAAATATCATTTTTGAACATTAGTATGCATTTCTAATTTAACGGAGATAAGAAAGCATCTTCGATATGCTCAATCAAGAAAGACTGTCCATGTGGAATGACGGATATAACATCAAACCGGGTTTCTCCCTGCCAGTCAATCATCAAAATATATTCATGGGTCGCATTTACAATATTACGTATTTTTTTTAAAGTAATTGCTTCCTCAGGATGTTCAAAAGTTTCTGTCGACCGGGTTTTAACTTCCACTATTACCAACCAATCGTCTTTTTCGGCAATAATATCAAGCTCCAGTTTTCCGCAAACCCAATTGCATTCCTTGATTTTAAACCCTTTCGAACTTAGATATTCCTGTGCTCTTTCTTCACCTAAATTGCCCAATACATTATGATCTGCCATGCCGATTAGAATTTTAAAAATAATGTAAAACATCAATCAAAACGAAAACATATATTTTAAGGAAATAGTATAAAAACCATTTTATTCAATAAAATATTTTTCAAAAATACAGTTTTTTGATTTATTTCCGTTAATTCTAAAAGGATAATATTATTTTTGTGCAGAATAATGAACCCTTATGGCAAAAAAGATAATAAAATTAGTTCAAAAACGTAATTCATTGCGTACTCACCGACAGATGTTCACTTTAAATGATGAGGAAAATAAAGCATTAATTCGCTATATTTCAAAATATAATGTGAAGAATAAATCAAAGTTTATCAGGGAAGCGCTCATGATAACAATTATCAGGAAAATGGAAGAAGATCATCCAACGTTATTCGATTAAACAGTATTGGATATTGTGGAAGTTTTAAATCATATATAATATCAAAAACTTTTTTTGATTTTTATATGTCAGGAAAACTGAAAATTGAATCTCTTAAAAAGGAATAATAATTTTAATTATTCAAAATCATTGCATCCTCACATTAGATAATCAACCTTTCACCGCTTCATTCAATTATGGAATATATTCTGATCTTTTTCGCTTTGATAATTGGGTTTTTGACAGCATGGTTTGCTGCATCACGAAAACAGAATCATCTTCGTTCTGAATATGATCAAAATGAAAAAAACCTTATTTCAATACAGTCTGAAATTGAAAATCAAAAATCCGTTGCATTGGAAACTGTACGATTGAAAAGTGAAGAATTGCAGCGAATTCAACTGGAATTCTCCAGGCAACTTGAAATAGCAAATAGCCGTGGTATTGAAATAGCAACATTAAAAACAATAAATGAAAATATAGCGGAGAAACTTGACAATCAGAAAAATGAAATTGAAAGTCTGCAAAAACGTCTGACTACTGAATTTGAAAATATTGCCACTAAAATTCTGAAAGAACGGTCGGAAGAATTTACTGTATTTAACCATAAAAACCTGAGTGAGATTTTGAATCCTTTGAAAGAGCGCATTCAGTTATTTGAGAAAAAGGTAGATGAAACCTATGATAAGGAATTGCGCGATAAAATCAGTTTGCGTGAAGAGGTTCGTAAATTAACCGAATTAAATAAGCAAGTAAGTGAAGAAGCCAACAATCTGACTAAAGCATTGAAAGGGGATGTAAAAAAACAGGGGAACTGGGGAGAAGTGGTACTTGAACGTGTACTTGAACGATCGGGATTGACTAAAGGCCAGGAATACGAACGTGAAGTCGTTGTTGAAGGTGCAGATCATTCTGTTCAGAGACCGGATGTGATCATTCATTTACCCGATAATAAACACATTGTTATCGATTCCAAAGTGTCTTTAATTGCATATGAACGTTTAATGTCCGCTGAAACAGATCCTAAAAGAGAAGTATATTTAAAAGAACACATTAATTCGTTAAGAAGTCATGTGAAATTATTGGGTGAAAAAAATTATCAAAATGCTCAAAATATAAATACGCCCGATTTTGTACTTATGTTTTTACCGATCGAAGCTTCTTTTTCTGTTGCTGTTCAGGGTGACAGTGAGATATTTGGATATGCATGGGAACGTAAAATTGTTATTGTAAGTCCTACAACTTTACTAGCTACTTTACGAACTATTTCATCAATATGGAAACAAGAAAACCAAACTAAAAATGCACAGGAGATTGCCAGACTCAGTGGCGCTTTGTATGATAAATTCATTGGCTTCGCTGAAGATATGTCGCGTATTAAAGTGAATATTGATCGTACTTCAGGTGCTTACGACGATGCAATGAAAAAGATGAAAGACGGATCTGGAAATATAATCCGTACCGCAGAGAAAATAAAAGAGCTGGGTGCAAAAACCGGAAATAAATCTCTTCCAACAGGTTTTGAGATTTTTTGACTTTTAATGGTCAACATTTATATGTATTTTTGCTACTATTGAAAAATTTAAAATTTAAATATTGAAAAATGAAGTTTAAGGTATTAATTTCAGTTGTGTTTTTTGTTTTTAAGGTACTTGCCAATCAACCATCCCAACAATTCGAATTTGAAAACTCACCAAAATCTGAAATTGTAAATTCCGACAGCCTGATGCAAGGTCTATTTAAAGATACAATTTCAATTCCGAAAACCCCGACAATAAATAGTAAAACTATTGTCAGAACAATTGATAAGAATGAACTTCAAAAACCAGATGATATAAAAATTGTCGATTTGCCTAAACCATCTTCCGATTCTATTATTCCTTATATTATTCCTGAAAAATTCAGAAAAGTACATGTTGACTCGCTCCTTTTTCTTGCAAATCCTTTTTTTATAGAATTAGTATATAATGGACTGCCTTTCGATTTTAAATGGGATATTCAACCTGATTTTAGAAAGTTATATTATGGGAAAGAAGCTTCAACTTTTTCAGATTGTTTATTTAGACCAATTAAAAATCAAAGCGCTGAAAAAGTTGTAGCTGAATTACGTCAATATGCACGGGAACAAATTATTCGAAGTGAAGCAGAATTATACGTTTTGAACTTTGATGAATTGCCCGATCCTGAGGTATATAGAAATCATTTAATTCATAAATCCATAAAAAATATACGATTCATCATTGATAACAGGGATTTAAGGAACAGAAAAATATATGTAAAGCGTGAACAAATTGGCCCATGGCAACATAAAGCGACTGCTTTAGCCCAATTTTCACAAAATTATATCTCCCCAAACTGGTATCAGGGTGGAAACAGCAACATTGCTATTCTTGGTATTATTACAGGTCAATTGAATTACGATGATAAAAAGTGCATTCAATGGGAAAACTGGGGCGAATGGCATGTCGGATTTAATTCAATTGCAGGTGATTCTTTAAGAATGTTGAGTACGAATGATGATGTCTTTAAAATCAGTAGTAAGTTAGGTGTCAAAGCTGGAGGTAACTGGTTTTACAGTAGTTTAGTAGAATTTTCTACCCAATTTTTTAATAGTTATAACGGGATTAACTCAACAGTTATGAAAACTTCATTTTTAACACCCGTAAGGTTGAATATAGGAGTTGGTTTGGATTATAAATACAAGAAAATATTCTCTCTCATGATCGCCCCTGTTTCATATAAATATATTTATTTGAATGATGATAAAAATGTCGATCCAAACCTTTTTGGTATTAAAACCGGTAAACATATTTTAAGTGAAATAGGAAGTTCTTTTAATGCTGTTTTATGTCTCCCACTTTCTAAAGAAATTCAATTGGACTCAAAAATGAATTTTTACACGAATTATAAATCAGTAGTTATCGATTGCGAAATTGTCTGTAACATGGCTGTAAATCGTTTTATGTCAACACGTATCTCCATTAATCCACGTTACGACACTTCTGTTATTCTGGCTCCCGGTGAGATTGCCCGTCCTCAGTTCAAACAATTATTAAGCGTCGGTTTTTCTCACAAGTTTAATTAAATTGTTATGTCATCTTCAAATTGTAGATTCCATGCATTAAAACGCCGGACTTCTGCTTCTCCATATTTTGCTAAATATGTTCGTATTCTTTGTAAAGATAATGTTTGATTTAATTTAGTTTTTGAATAAAATTTATCTGCATAGCAAATTAATTGTTCTTCATTTGAAACAGGAAGTAAATCGCGATGTGGCAATGGCAGATTATTCTTTAATATCATCTCCAGACTAATTCCAACTCCGGTATGTCGTTCACAAACTAAAGCATGTTTGATTAATCCCTCCATTCTTAGAATCTCAGCTCCTAAATAACCGTGTTCAATATATTCCCGTGAACCGTAGCAATAAATCCGGGGTGCATTGCACTTGAAAATGCCAATGTCATGCAGCATAGCTGCTTCAGCAATGAATTGCAGGTCAAGCTGCATTTCGGGATGTTTAGTTGCAATTTCGAGGGCCTTGTTTTTTACATGTTCGCTGTGATTTACCAGAATGGTGTAAACATCACTTCCTTTTTTATAGTATTTTTCAATAATTACAAGTGGATCAATTTTTAATTCTTTATTCATAAGGCACAATTCAAAAGCATAGAATGTTTAAATAAAATTCTAACTTTGCAGTTAAGAAATGGAAAATACAAAAATACAACATTTCCTGTAAAATAATGCTCAATAATATCAGGTAACTTGAATGAGATTTCTTATTTTGAAATTAATTAAATTATGAATGATTCAAATAACTGTTCCTGGCCGGGAAAAGATGAACTAATGATCGCTTATCATAATAATGAGTGGGGTGTACCGCTCCATGACGATCGAAAGTTATTCGAATTTATGGTATTAGATGCTTTTCAGGCAGGATTAAGCTGGAAAATTGTACTGTATAAACGTGAAAATTTCAGAAGGGCATTTGATAATTTTGATGTTCAGAAAATCGGACTATATAGTGAAGAAAAAATTCAAATGCTTATGCAGGATGCTTCAATTGTTCGAAATCAAGCTAAAATCAGAGCAACTGTTGCGAATGCGAAAGCATTTATGCAAATACAAATTGAATATAAAACGTTTGACAGGTATATCTGGAAATTTACCCAAGGTAAAACAATAATAAATCATCCCGTTTTTTCATCTGATATACCTGCAAAATCAGCTGAGTCGGATGCCATGAGTAAAGATCTTTTATCCCGTGGTTTTAAATTTGTAGGTTCAACTATATGTTATGCTTTTATGCAGGCTGCCGGTATAGTAAATGATCATTTGGAAGGATGCCTTTTTAAATAGTCGGTAGTTTATTGTCGGTAGTTTGTAGTCGGAAGAAGGTATTAGAAAGTAGGTAGTTCGAAGAAGGTAAATGGTAATAGGTAACTGGTTGTAGGAAGTCATTAGTAGGTAGTAATCTGAAATTAGATGAAACTAACAAGAAAATTGTAATCCCGATAGCTATCGGGAGTAAATGATAAAATAGTAAATGTTTTAATGTTAAACCTTCATTCAACATTATTCGTTATCTTTGCGTTACTTAATTTTAAACGACAGTGTAAGTCGTGCAGAGAGTATAATCCCTTTTCAATTTAATGAATTAACCTAAAATGACTTTATGTTAATCGTTGCGCCCAAATATGTTGATGTTATTTTACCGTTGCCTTTAGGCAATACTTTTACCTATTCTGTACCCGAAGAATGGTCTGATTTGGCACGAATTGGAATGAGAGTGGTAGTTCAGTTTGGTAAAAAGAAAATGTACACAGGTGTGATTCATTTGGTACATTCTGTTCCTCCTACTGTCTATAAAGCGAAAGATATCATTTGTTTACTGGATAATGAGCCCATACTGCGTCGTCCGCAAATGAAATTTTGGGAATGGATTTCTTCTTATTATCAGGCATTTTTGGGAGAAGTATATCAGGCTGCGGTTCCTGCAGGATTGAAATTACAGAGTGAAACACAGGTGTGCATCAATCCGGATTTTGAAGCTGAAATGCAACTCTCCGAACGTGAAGGAAAACTTCTGGACGCCTTATCGGATGGTAAACCCATTTTCGTTTCTGAATTAAATAAAATTACAGAAATGCGTGATGTAATGCCAACACTGAAACAATTGTTGGAAAAAGGTGCTGTGCAGATAAGTGAAGAACTGACTGAAAAATACAGAATAAAAACTGATACATTTGTAAGACTGACCGAAGAAGCAAAGAAGGATGACAAGCTAAGAATCATATTTGATGAACTGGGTCGTGCGAAAAAACAACTTGATGTATTAATGATGTACATTGACATATCAAAATGTCTTTTACCATCTAAACAACGCGAGGTATCAAAAAAGGAATTACTCGAACGTTCAGGTGCTTCTCCTGCCGTACTTAACGGACTTGTAGAACGGGGCGCACTTGAAATATACCTGAAAGAGATCGGACGCTTGGATGTGACAGATATACAAACTTCAGAACAATATAAACTGAATGAAAATCAACAACGGGCTTATAACGAAATTGAAAAGTCGTTTATTGAAAAACAAGTAGTATTACTTCATGGAGTTACTTCCAGTGGTAAAACAGAAATGTATATTCAGATGATTAATAAAGTGTTGTCCGAAGGCAAACAAGTGCTTTATCTGGTACCTGAAATTGCACTAACTACCCAACTTACTTCACGATTGAAACGCGTTTTTGGTAAACGACTGGGTGTTTATCATTCTAAATTCTCGGATGCCGAGCGTGTTGAGATATGGAATAATGTATTGAACGATAAAACATATGATGTGATTATTGGGGTTCGATCCTCTGTCTTTTTGCCATTTCGTCAATTGGGTTTGGTAATTGTGGACGAGGAACATGAATCGAGTTACAAACAATATGACCCGGCGCCACGATATCATGCACGCAATGCAGCCATTATGCTGGCATCCATGCATGGTGCCAAAACTCTCCTTGGAACTGCTACACCGGCCATTGAAACATATCATAATGCGCTGACAGGTAAATACGGCTTTGTAGAATTAAATCAACGTCACGAAGAAATGGCAATGCCCGAAATTCTGGTGGTTGATACCAAAGAAGCTTACCGAAAAAAACAAATGGAAAGTGTTTTCACTCCTTTATTGATTGAAAAGATTGGAAATGCATTGCAGAATCATGAACAAGTCATACTTTTTCAAAATAGACGCGGGTACGCTCCTTATATAGAATGCAAAGCCTGTGCTTTTGTTCCCCATTGTAAAAACTGTGATGTGAGCCTGACGGTTCATAAAATTTTTAATACGCTTACTTGCCATTATTGTGGTTATACCGAACCGATTCCGAATATCTGTCCCAAATGCGGAACTCCCGGAAGTTTATCTACAAAAGGATTTGGTACTGAAAAAATTGAAGACGAAATTAAACTTATCTTTCCGGATGCCCGTGTATCCCGCATGGATCTGGATACAACACGTTCTAAAAAATCATACGATAAAATTATTACTGATTTCGAACAATTAAAAGTGGATATCCTGATTGGCACTCAAATGGTGTCAAAAGGACTGGATTTTGAACGTGTAAGTCTGGTCGGAATACTTAATGCAGACAATATGCTTAATTTCCCTGATTTCAGGGCGCATGAACGTGCTTATCAATTGATGGCTCAGGTAAGTGGAAGGGCAGGACGGAAAAATAAGCGGGGTACTGTGATTTTACAAACTTCTTCTCCTGAACATGCCATTATAGGCCAGGTTATTCGAAATGATTACAAAGCCATGTATACCACCCAATGTGAGGAACGTAAGCTTTTTAAATATCCTCCTTTTTACCGGATTATTCAAATTGTTTTACGTCATCGGGATCCAAATGTAGTAAATCAGGCAGCTAACAGACTGGCTTCTGATCTTCGGGCAGTTTTTGGAAACCGTGTTTTGGGACCGAATACTCCTGTAGTTTCAAGAGTTCAGAACTTATATATCAAGCATATATTACTGAAAATCGAAAATGAAGCTTCTCCTGAACATGCTAAAGAGCTCCTTCGTCAAATCACTAATCAGGTTGTCGCCGATTCAAAATTCAAATCTTTGTGGATAAATTTAGACGTAGATCCTATGTGATTATTGTTGATCAATTATTTCGAACACCTTATTATTAAATGATATAAAGAAGGATAACGGAGTATTAATTGAATTTACATTCCTATAATCATGAAAATTCTATTTAAACGGGTATTTGTTGTTTCCCTTCTTGAGCAGCTTCTTAAATAAAGTTATGATTTAAATTAGTGTCATTTTCATGATTTCTAATTTCGGAATCGTTAAATCATTCAGGCTTTTATCTTTGCAAGTAATTGTGGGTATAAATCTTCTTTCACCCATTTAATATCCGGTTCATTCCGCATGATTTTTTCATAGGTAATTTTTGCATCAACCAGATTGTCGGTTTTTTCATAGGCACTGGCTATCATTGTCAGCAAATTTAAATAGACCCAGTTCTGATAAGTTTCTTTATTTCTTTCCATTAATTTAACTCCTTTCAGAAAATAATTCAAAGCTTCCTTTTTATCTCCTCCAAAAAGACGTGGTGAATAATACAGTAAATTCCCTTTATCAATTAATGCCTGTACATTTTGAGGATCCAACTGAATGGCTTTATTGATGCAGTTTTTGCTGTCCGAACCTAAAAAGAGGGCTTTACATTTATCTATTCCGATTTTAAATCCTAAAAATGATCCTTTAAATGAATAAGCTGTGGCATTTTTGGGAGATACCTTTAGTACTTCGTTTATCAGTTTCTCTCCTTTAGGTATTAATTTCTCGGCCGGCTGAAATTTCTTTTGTCCGATCAACCAACCTATATATCCATAATAGTAATTGATAAGTTCCAGCTTCTGATCAATCGTATTGGTTGCATTTGCTGTTTCAATTGTTCGAATGACTCTTTCCCACTTTGACATATCATGAGTGATAAATGCTTCGTAAATATTTTTTTTATATGGAGATTCAGAAAATGCACTTGTTGCCAAAGTCAACAGAACTAGGGTGGTAATAAATTTATTTAGAGTAGAATTTGTCCTTTCCATACCGTGATTTTTATAGTCCATAAAAGCATTTTTAAATTATGTAATTAAACTGAAGAAGCTATTTATTTTAAAAATATATTTGATTTTGAATTTCTTACTCTAGATTAAATTATTTATCTAATTGTGCATTTTATGTCTATAAAGACAGTCAATAGAATTATGAGTAGCCAAAAGTATGTTTTTATTTTAATCCTGCAAAATTTTATAACACAATTAACACTTTGAAAATTAACGTTATACAACCGTATTTTTTATTCATATTGCTTTTAGAACGCAACTATGGGATTATAATTATTTGTGTTCTGAGAATAGCTCTAATATTAACCAAATACAAAACTACTCTTTACCAACTACCAACTAATTACTGTCTTATACAAACATTTAACTATTTTTATTTTGCTCATTTGTTCCAAAATTCTATTTTTGTAAAATATTAATCAAACTACCCAATAGATTACCCAATTGATTACCCAATTTATTTGAAATTTTATTATTTTTTTCTCCTCCAATTTTTTTTACAAAGACCCTAAAAAATAAACTATCGGCTGACATTCAAGACCAACCATTTCCACAGCCCATAATCT
>Ga0302215_10002036_pt1 | contig 14068 bp, 10 predicted proteins | sample II_Fen_N3_1_FD_194580 | JGI IMG/M metagenome (GOLD analysis project Ga0302215, IMG submission 194580) | Peat permafrost microbial communities from Stordalen Mire near Abisko, Sweden - II_Fen_N3_1 | ecosystem: Environmental > Terrestrial > Soil > Wetlands > Permafrost | place: Sweden: Abisko...
ATCTCTATCTTAATTTATTTCAATCTAAATAATCTGTGTAAATCAGTGTAATCTGTGGACAATCTCTTTCTTAATTTATCTCAATCTAAATAATCTGTGGACAATCTCTTAATTCATTTTCTATCCCTTCTCCAACTGACATGTTCTTTTACCTTTTTTGCAGGAACTCCTGCATATATACAATTCGAATCTATCAAACCACTAACGATAGAACCGGTACCTATAATTGCACCATCGTAGATGACCGTACCTTTCAAAACCTTTACGTCTGCTCCAAGCCAAACATGGTTTCCTATTCTTACATCTTTGGCAGGGTTTATACGTTGTGATGATTCCGTATTAAATATTGAATGACTATCCCCATTTCGAATTTCAATGTGGTTTGAAAACATGCAATCATTTCCGATTAATATTGTCTTACCTTCTGTGGATGCAAGATGTCCACCTTCTATTGTAGTTCGGGGATCTATAATAATTTGACTCCCATCATCTTCGATCCATAATTCAACATTTTTAAATGTACAATATGGATCGATCCTGATTTTACAGTTGTTACCGCGTATATTTAACAAACAATTTATCAATCTGACTTTGGGTGCAATAGTTATAATATTGTTCGAACCACTTATTTTTATATCCGTTTTTTTCAGAAATGCTCCGGTGTAATGTATCATATTATGTTTAGACCCTTTGAGGAAAAATGAGGTCTTTGAACTATAAATTGCTGCTACAAAATTCAGCAACATTTCTGATGCTTTTACTTTTGAAAGTATATACTGTTGAAAAGTACTTTCCATAATCTACGGTTTTAATAGAGTTTTACAAAAAGACTATTTTTTGTGGTTGAATGAATTCTTGCAATTCTTAGTTTATTATTTAAAGTGCCGTCTTATATTGTTTTAATAAATTGCGATTAAGTTTTAAAATTGCAATTAAGGAATTGTAAATATTGAATGATCTGTTTGTTAATCTACAAATGCTTACATATCAGTATTCTCTTGATTATTAATTATCAATTATGCTACATGATCCCTTCAAATCAGAAAATAAAATCAGGGATGTACTAATGAACATATTACAGTTCTAAACTGCCTGGTTACATCAATTGAGTCATGATTCTCCTCTGCAATTTTTATTGCATTTTTAGCAAACTGTTGTCGTAATTCTTTATTTTCAATCAATTCTTTGATGGCGAGTGAAACTTCGTGAATATTATTTTTTGTAATAACTTTAGCCCAATTGTATTTCCTTGCATATTTTACGACTGCTGTATTCTCGGGTGCAAAAATAATTATTGGAGTTCCGGTTATCATAAATTCAGGTGCTTTTGTAGGCATTGAAAATTGTATGTATTTAATGGATGCCGGAGTGAAGTCGTAAGGTAACAGGAGAAAATCAGATTCAGAAAATATTTCCGGCAAATCATCATAGGCTACAAATGAACTATGGATAACGTTTTTATAATTTTTAATCCATGCTGGTTTTTCAGGAGTTTGTAGAATGAAATTTACCGACAAATTTAATTCTTCATTTACCATCTCTACTGCTTTGGCAATTAATTTCAGTGATGAATCAATTCCAAGGCCAATTCTTCCTGCATATCTGATAGTTGGACTTACATTTAATTCATACCCTTTTCGTTGATATTTTTTCCAGAAATCAAGATCAACCGTATTGTGAAATGTGATGAAATTCTTATTGTATCTTTTTTTATATTCAATTGCCATTTCTTCGCTAATACTCATTAAAATAGTAGCTTTATTCAATAGCATCCTAAATTCCCGATCAATTTTTCGTTGCCAGTACCTTTTAAAAAGTCCTTCCTGATTCAACGTTGATGGCCAATCGTCCATCATATGGAAAATCATGGGTTTCTTTAAATAAGCTTGAACTGCAATGCAAAATAGAATACCGTTTCGGGATGAAGCCTGATCATAGATAACATCGGGATTATATTCATCCAACCAGTTACAAAGTTCTTCGGACAATACTGTTTTGTTTATTATATTATACAAACCAATGTATTCAATAATCGGATAAAAAACTTTTACTATAAATGATATTCTAAGCCTGGACTTTTCAATAGTCAGATTTTGTATTTTCTTTTTACTAAACTGGATTAATCCTGAAGGATACTTACGTTGTAAATAGTTAAATGGGAAGCTCCATTTATGTTCCTTTTCCCCAAGCTGATAATAGGTATTACAGACTTCTGTATCAATATTATCTAATAATAAATAGCTCGAACATGCGACGGCTAATTTATCTCTGTCCCAACCTTTAAAAAGGCTCGACAAAGTAATTCCGCCACCGGTATCATTGTTAAATGGCTGGCCGATAATTAAAACTTTTGGTAGTTCCATAATAATAAAAAAATTAAAGACAATAAAAAATTACATAGATTCCGTTATAAGATTGAAGAGCCATCAATTGGAAAGTATTTTCGCTATATTAATTTCCGATTCTTCTCTTATTACGTTCGAATTACAAATGCCAATACAGATCCAAAACATTAAATAATGCAATGAGAAATTACTGACATTTGCCGGATACAATTCAACTATCCAAAGCAAAATCCATATTGCAGCAGCTTTCGAAAGTATGTTTTTTGAATAAAAAAGACCTTTTATCAGTGATGGTATGGCTATTAGAAGTAACAACCCAAGACTTATTAAGCCCCCTTTTAAAATAATGTTTAAATAATCCGTTTCAATCATTCTTCTATAATCAGTAAGGCTTGACAAATCAATTCCGGGACAATAATACTGACCATTGATACCTTTGCCTATGATCCAATCCTGCGGACTCATATCATGATAAAATGCTATTTCAACTCCTGTTCTTGTATCTTCAGTTGCCCGGTCGGAAAGTAATCTGAATATGCGGGGAGTACTTCTAGAATTCCCACTGTCTCCAAACATAAGGATGACCAAAACAATAAGAAAAGGGAGTAAAGCCACTATAAAATTTTTCTTTTGTGAATAAAGAAGTAAAATATAGGTTATAACCAATGGGCTTATTGTCATAATTAACAATGCTCTTCGTGCCCTTATAACAGAGAATAAGATACTTACCAGTATAACCAGTAATGCAAAGTATTTAGTTCGTTTGGATTGATACGGAAATGTCAATAATATTAGTCCGCTCGACACACTTAAGATTTTCACAAAATGCTCATATGTAAACTTGGCATCAGTATTCTCGTAATCCAGATTTAACAGGTTATGAATAAATAATACATCATACAATAAAAAGATCAGGCCTAAAACCAGAATAACGATAACGATTTTTTTATAATAAAGCAGGTTCTTCGGAAACAAGAGTATCAGTGGCACAAAGAAGCGGAACAATCCGGCTTCTGCATCAAAAAGCATCACTTTGATATTGGCATAATCAAAACTAAAACCACGGGCAATTATAGTTAATTGCCAAAAGCAATACATTATAAATAAAGTTTTTAAATAGGTATTATTGAATTTCCAACTAATAAGTTTTATGGCTGCAGGGACAAAAAGCAGTATCCCGGAAATTTGAATTACCTGGCATACGCTGTAATTTACTGTTGTAGATGTTGAAATGGCAAAACTTGCCGTATAGATTGTAAATCCAATCCAGAAATAGTTGAGTAATTTACTGGTTTCATCTTTATAATTAATTTTTAATGTATCTTCAAAATCATTTGCCATGTTGCCAGAATTTATTCTATTATCTATTTGATACTTTCCAGAAATTTTTCAACATCGAAAAAGTTTTTTTCAACTTCTTTTAGTACCGCATCATCTTTATCCCACCATTTGCTTGCAAGTAATGAATCGATTATTTCTTGTGAGAAACGATATTTTACGATTTGAATCGGGCAGCCTACAGCGACTGCATAGGGTGGGATATCTTTACTAACTACTGCTCCGGCACCAATAACGGCTCCATCACCGATCGTCACACCATCAAGGATAGTGACATTCCAACCTATAAAAACATCGTTTCCGATGACAATTTGTTTCCGTTCTTCAAACTTGTCGGTAGTACTATACGTGAATCCGGCTTGTTTCTTTGTCGAAAAAAATGCAGGAGAAGTAGAGATTCCATTTATAGGATGCATTCCCCAGCCACATGACAAATTTGGTCCTATTGAACAGAACTTCCCTATAATCGTATTCGAGATTAACGCATTATAACCTATATAACTGCCTTTGCCAAGTGTTACATGACTCAGGGAATGATATAAATATATTTTTGTTTGCTTATCTATGTTGCTATTTGTTATGTTGCTGACCAAATAATCCCAAAAAACGATTTTAAATTTTGCAGCTGTTCTTAATAAATAATAGAAATTGCAAAACAGATTTCTAATGTACCTGAATATTATCATTCGTTCCAGATTTTTGTTGCTGTATTATTCAAAATTTTACGTGTTTGAATTGAAAACACAATACCCATAATCGCAAAGAGGATTGTACTTGTAATGGTAATGCCAACTAAACCAAATTTTCTACCAAGAAAGATGGCCATTGGAATATTAATTAAACTACTAAACAGAACCAGATACAATTGTAATTTCACTTTTCCGATACCATTCAGGAAGAATACATGAATGGTTTGCCAAATCGAAACAATGACATAACTTGACATAGCCACTGAAAGCAAAAAAGGAACCTGAACTTTATCGCCAAGCCACAATTTAAACAGATAGGGAGAAATCAATAATAAGATAACCGTAAAAAGGATGAGGACTAACCAAATTTTTTCTAACGTTTTAATTGTCGCTTTTATCCAATCCAGATCATTTTTAGTATAGGCTTCTGTGAAAGCACTCCAGAGTGGAGTTGCTATTATATTAAAAACCATAACGAGAATCGAGAACAGTTTAAACGAGACATTATAAGTTGTAACATACTTTGATCCAAATAATTGAATAATGATAATGTTGTCGGTATTGAATAAAACTAAAGCCGCTATCTGAATAATAAAAAACTTCAACCCCAAACTCATCAAATCTTTAGCATATTTAAACTTTATCAATTTAAAAGAAGGAGCAAATTTTTTATAATCATTTCGATAGAACCAGATACTGGATACGATCAGTACAAATACAGGGGTAAAGCTTAATATGGCACCCAAATAAATCAAACTGCCAGAAGTCGTTTTTGTAAGAATAAATATTAACAATAACGAAGCCATGCTTCCCATCAATTCAATAAACGAACCTTTTGCAGGCTCCTGATTGGCAGCGAGCACAGTTGATAACAATTGAAATATAAATCGCAAACAGAAAAAAACAAAAACTATTAATGCTAAAATACTAAGTTCACCGGCTAACTCAGGTGTTGTATTTAATATTTTCGTCCAGTTTAAAAAAGGATTTACAATAAAAAAAGCCACTAATACAATACCAATAATGATGCTAAGAATTGCGTATGTTGTACTGACATAAATCTTTGCAAGTTCTTCTTTATTTTCAGCTAATGCTTCAGCAAATTTATTTCGCAAACCAAAACCAAAACCAATATCAAAGAAACTTAACCATCCAACAATAGAACTCAATGTAAGCCAGATGCCATACCTGGAAGGATTGATATAATTAATTGTTAATGGTACCAAAACCAGACTTATTGCAATACTAAATCCTTTAATCACAAATGAAGCTACTATATTTTTTTTTGCTTTTAAACTTCGAGGGTGACCTTTAATAAAAAAATTAAGAATGTATTGATAGATATTTATTGGAAGTGATTTTATATTATTCATATTTAATTCATTTTTATATTACTACTTATCATTATCACTTTTATAACCATATTCGTATTTTTTGACATAACCGAAACGATTACTGCTTTTTTTGAAATCAATTGAATTCAATACAAAATATAAATTAGTGAGTTTTTTATGTTTGTTCAGGTTTGAAGCATCCTCAATGTGTTTTTTTGGAGTATAACCGGCTCTCACAACATATAAATTGACATCAGCAAACCGGTTCAACGAAAAACTGTCAGATACGATTCCTATCGGAGCAGTATCTATAACTATATAATCAAACTGTTCGCGTAATTCCACAATCAATTTGTCCAATAAGGGTTTTGTCAATAATTCATTGGGATTTGGTGGTATTGGACCGGCCATTATAGTCCACAGATTAGAATTTAAACCCGAAGGCCGAATAAGTTGATCCTTATTCAGATGGCCGGAAAGATACATGGTAATGCCTGTTACATTATCTAAATCCAGATATTCGGCCAATTTAGGCTTGCGAATATCCAATCCGATAATTAATACCTTTTTATCCAGCAATGCCAGACTCATGGCCAGATTAATGGCCACAAATGTCTTTCCTTCACCTCCGACACTTGATACGATATTGATAACCTTCATTTCAGGAGTGTATAATATAAAAAGAAGATTGGTCCGTAAAAGCCTGATGAGTTCCGTAAAACTGTTCGTACTGTTTTCCTGAATAATGAGACTCTCACCTTTTTGAATCATTGGAATCTCTCCCAATACAGGTATGTTTGTTAGCTTTTCAAGTTCGCTTTTATTATCAATCTGATATCGAAGCATTTCTCGAATCTGGATTCCTATAATCGGGAATAGTAGACCCATGATTAAAGAAAACAATATTATCAACGATTTCTTGGGAGAAACCGGATTACCTGTACTACTGACACTATCAATGAATTTAGCAATGGGTTCAACAACCGACATATTCAGGTACTTTTCTTCTTTTTTCTGAAGTAAAAACAAAAACAGAGCTTCCTTAACTCCCTGCTGACGTTTTATTTCTGTATATTCACGTTCCTGCCGGGGAATAGATCGGATATGAGCAGTATTTTCACTGTTCTTTGAAAGAAGATCACGTTGTGCAATCTGGAGGTTGTTTTTCTCATTTCGTACACTGGATTGAACCGTACTAAACAGTGATTCAATCTGTACTGTCAAATTAATCATAGCCTGATTGCTGGGTGAGGCAATACGCGAAAGTTGATTGCGCTGTAATAATAATCTGTTATAATTAGTAATTAATTCAACCAGACTTTGACTCTTAATACCCGAGCTGGATGGAATCGGCTGATACCGGTTTTCTTTCCGTTGCATATAATCATTCAGATCGGAAGCAATTGCTAATTGCGTTTCCAAATCAAGTCTCTTTTGTGCATAATCACCCGTTTGCTGAATAAACATATTCGATTGAGACTGAATATCTGTAATCCCTTGATTCTGTTTGTAGTTTTCAACTTTCGACTCTACATCTCCAAGTTCGTTGGTAAGGGTCATAAGGCGTTCGTCTATAAACTGAGCCGTTTTGCCAGCCATCTTGGCTTGATCGGTCATATCCTTTAGGTTGTATACTTCAATCAGCTTCTTTAAAAAGTCTTCGCCGAGTTTTATATTCCAGGTTTTAAAAGATATATTTACTACCGAAGTTGTTTTTGAAGTAAGTTCCATTTTCAATGATGCCAAAAGGTATCCTGCTGTTTTCATGGGAGTTTGAAGTGATACTTCCACGATCATATCTTCTGAAGGTCTGAAATTTCCTCTTTTTAAAAATACCTTTCCGAAAGGTAAAATTACATGACTATCAGAAATAGATGCTTTTACAAGATATTTTTTCTTCTGATATATTCCCGTAAATTCATATTCACCATATGGATGAACCAATATTCTAAATTCGATCCCCTGATTCAGGTTGTTTTTGACTTCAACAGGCAGACTTACCAATACCGGACATTCTGATCCGTAAATAACTCTTTCTTTAAAAGTTCCTAGTTGCGAATTAGCCACATTAATACCCAGCATTTTAAAAATTTGAAATGTTCCTATTTGGGTATAACTTGCATATAAGTCCAGATCGTTTACAGCCTGTTGAACAAGAATTAATTTATTTAATTCTTCAAGTTCATTATCCACATTATTTTTTTGGGTTAAAAGACCCATATCTTTAAAAGCATTAATTTCGGTCGTACCTCCACCTTTTTGATCATCTTTTAATAAAATGGAAGTGGTAACTTCATAGCCCGGCAATGTAAATTTCAAATAGAACATTGCGATAGTAACACAGATAAAAACAGAGGCTATAAACCATTTCCAGTATGAAATATAATTTAAAAAAACACTAATATAATCCGTTTTTTTTGCGTCCTCTTCTTGAAATTCTGAGTATTTATTCATATTTATTTAAATTATAACTATCAAAAACCAAACATATAAATTTGATTTATTTGATATAATTCAGGAGCTTTTTTAATAGATCATTCGATAAGTAATTGTAAATACTTAATGATCTGTTTGTTAATCTACAATAGCATATATTTCAGTGTCTTGGCAATTATTAATTATTCATTATTAATTACATAGAATCAGGTTACATTAAACATTACTCTATATAACCCCATATTATATTATATTTTTATCTTGAATACTGTAAATACCAGGCTCGTCAGAGTCAATAATACAGACAGGGAAGTAATTCCATATGATTCTGCAGCTCCATAATTGGAAGACTTAGATCTCGATTTATTGGGTTCTACATATACAACATCGTTTTGTTCCAAATAAAAGGCCGGAGAATAGATGATTTTTTTATCATTCAAATTCAATGTTATATATTCTTTTGAGCCATCTCCATATTCCCGTAACACTTTAACATTATCTCGTCTGCCATAAATCGTCAAATCACCTGCTAAAGCCAATCCTTCAAAAATAGTTAACCGGTCATTGGTTGTTTCATATTTTCCGGGCTTCTGTACTTCACCCAATATATTCACCGAATAATTAATAAAAGTTATCGTAATGATGGGCTTTTCTTTACTAAACGCCGGTGCCAGCTTTTCAAGTAACATTAACTCCAGTTCTTTTCGGGTAAGACCTGCAACTTTTAACTTGCCAAATACAGGGAAATTAATAGTACCTTCATTACTTACAAGATATGACTGTAAAGTAGGTTGCGAAAACATATTATTCGGACTCGAAGTATCTTCTATTTGAGGAACTACCAGATTGTAAATCCTTGAAGCCTCCGGTTCAGAGCTAACCACCGTAATGCTTAGTAAATCTTTTGGCTTTATACGGGCATTGTATAAACCGGCAGAATTCTTTTCAAGTTGAAGATTCCCTGAATTTTGGTTTTTTGAATTTGACTCTCCATAACTCAATAAATCACCGGGCTTTTTGTGTGAATTTAAATATTCAGCTTGATTTTGTTGATCATTTCCGGCATTTTTTGATGCGTCAACTTTCTGAAAGTAAGCAATATTTTTTACTTCAGAACAAGAGCTTATTAAGAGTATACTCAAAAATAAGAACACCGAAAGACTTGATTTTTTATAATACATGCGAATTTATTTAGCTTTTTAAAAATCATATAATATTTTAAATAAACAATCCTATATTGCAGAAGTTCAAACAAGTGGATTATATATATTTTTTTATTTAATCAAATTTAAATCAACATACCAATCAACTCAGAAATTCATTTTTATAACTTCATTTTTTATTTTACATAAGCATGTTAGTCAGTCCCAAATGGTTGTAACATTAATTCAATCCAAATAATTTAAATTATATTCTGATCACTGAATTCTCTAAACACTTTTCAAGAGTTATAAATCATCTTACACTTTAAATAGAAATAATCATTTATGTTTTCAATCGTGTTTTAAGTATTCAATTAAATAAAATCAAACAATATCAACATGATTTTTTCCCTTTAAACTGACGTTGAATATTTTTTTGTAAATAAGAAAAAATTTCAACCATTAATTTTATTTTAAACTGTCAAAAGTGCTATTTAAATATTGAATAATTGATTTTTCCGTATGAGAAATTTGTAAACTATCAACCTTTTTTCTTTGGGAAATTTATAGCGTGTATATTGGTAAAGCAGTTAAAATATTACTTTCTTTTATTTTTCTGTTGTTTTTTTAATAGCATAGTATTTAGTTCTATAAACAACAAAAAATATCTTTCATGTAAAAGGTTTAAATTCTTTATTAAATAAAGATTATCTTTATACTGTGTTAACAAGGATAAAGTCAAAAAGTTTTATGAACAACTAAAATATACGGGTTACTAAAATGCAATATCAAGTATATGCCTGAAATACAGAACACAAAAAAGTTAAGAGGTTATGTTATTATTTAGATAAATTAACCTCATATAAAAAAATATATAAATCAAATATTCACATTTCCGCAGTTGTATTCTTCCTGATTTTCTAAACGAAATAACCGGAACAATTAAATAGTATAAAATTAAGCAAAACACGGAAAGACATTTTTCCTGTTTAGTTCGTATTAATTTTCCAATCTAAATTTTGACTATTGATATTTAAAACCTGGAATAAAGAAAAATCGTATTATAAAATGATTACAGCAATTTGTACTAAAATAAAGTAGATATAAAATTGGAACTTGATGCAAGAAGCGGCAGCAACGACATGTTGGTAAAAAGTAAGACTTCGGCGAAGTACATCTTGTATAAACAAAAAGCCCTTAAAAGCAGATCTTAGTTCTGTTTTTATGGGTTTTTATAATTTAGCTTGAAGTGAGATCCTGCTTAATTTCTGAAGATAATGTAAAAGTTCAAGCCAATTTTGGCTCTTTTGGTCTTGATTTTTCGCCCATACAATCCTTTCATATCTTATTCTTCACCTTCGGTACCCATTCGCTACCCCTTCGGTACCCATGCGCTACCCATTCGCTACCCCTTCGCTACCCATTTACTGGTAATACTTAGTAAATACTTAAATAAAACTTAGATAATACTTAGATAATACTTACTTATTTAGATAAGTATTATGGTTGTTGTATGTAAGTTGTAAGTACATTTTTTTGTAAAAGGGGGACCAAAGGGGATCTAAAGGGGTAAAAAAGGGATAGTTGAAAGGAGGAAGTTAGAAAGGAGATCAAAATTGGCAGGAAAGTAGTTGAAAGTCATGAAATGTCCTACTTCTCATATTGCCTTCTCCCCTGCCCTATCTCTGGGAAAAAGCTTTTGAACTAAGGGTTTATGAAGTGATACATTAAATTACAGGAATCAATAATTTCCTTATACATAAATTCGTGGAAGGAATATCAGTAACATTGCAACACCCCATATTAAATAATTGTGATCAGAATGCGGTTTTGCAGTCTTTACTCTTACAAAAAAAAAAAATATTACTTTAGAGTACGCTTGTCATTTCATCAAGAAATTGTCATACAGAAAATTTCAATCCTCCGTAATAAAAGACATTGAACGGTGATGTTGGTTTTATAAATAAGCCTGCAATCCGATCAGCCTTTTATTATTATTCTTTTTCCAGTACCAGTTATTAATTAAATAGGTGACATAAGCACTTCCGCTTCCGACAAGGGCACCTGCCAGTACATCCGAAGGATAATGCATGCCGAGGTTCATGCGGGAATAACCTACAGAACATGCCCAAAAATAGGAAGGTGCAATAACATACCATTTAGGATACTTTAAACTTAAAGCCGTTGCTGTAGTAAAAGCCAGTGATGTGTGTCCCGAAGGAAATGACAAAGAGGTTTCAGTTTCATAGGGAATGATGTCATTCGGATAAGTAGTATAGGGCCTGGGACGTTTTACAATTTCTTTTAATGAATAGGTAATAACTCCATCCACTCCGAGGCTTACGCCTACATATATAGCATTTTTCAATAAATCATCATCCTTTTCAATCAACCCTACTACTCCCATAATCAGGGGCGTCGACACCGAAAAGGCAGTAGTGGTATTGGAAATGAATTTTGAATAATTCCTTAAACTGGTAGATGGGTTCCTGTTTATGCTTCTTAATAGTTCTATATCTGCATTTTGAGCTGAAATTTGTGTACTAAATAGTGAAAGAGTACTCCAAAGCAGAATAATTGTCGTAAATTTGCGCATATTTTTTCTCCAAAGATAATTATAATTTTTTAAATCGTTGAATATAGTAATAGTGTAAATCTGTTTTGATTTTGCCATGTGACCATCACTTTAGGCTTTTGACTTCAGACTTGTTGTTTACCCACTTACTGAATACTATTTTAGTAACATGTTGAAAATTGCAATTCTTGGACCGGAGTCGACCGGAAAAACCAGTTTAGCCGAACAATTGGCACTCTTTTTTCATTCACAATGGGTACCCGAGTATGCACGTGAATATGTCGAGAGTCTGACTTCACCTTACACGTATAATGATATTTGCAATATTGCTTTAAAGCAAATTGAGAAAGAAAAAGAAGTCGAGAATCAAACCTCACCGACTAACTATATTTTTTTTGACACGGAGCTGATTATAACGAAAGTATGGTTTTCATACCGGTTTAGCAAAGTACCCGATTTTCTGACAGAGCAATTGAATTCAGGGTTCTTTGATTTATACCTGCTTTGTTCGCCCGATTTACCCTGGGAACCCGATCCGGTTCGTGAACATGGAGAAGATCGTGAATATTTCTTTAACTGGTATAAAAAGGAAATTGAACAAACCGGAAAACCATATGTTATTGTAGATGGTTTTGGTAATCAACGAATTCAAAATGCGCTTGAGGGTTTAAAAAATAATGGATTTTAACTTGAAAATCAAATTTATAATTACAAGAAGCAGATGATTCTTTTCTGAAAATTAGGTTCAATGATATATATATTTCATTATTTGCTTCTTATCCACTTTCATTAAGCTCATAAAAAATTCTCAATATTGTCGACAATGGATAATGATTTAATCGAAACTATAAAAAAGCTTTCCCTGTTAGAAGGTTTTAAAGATGTCTATCATGAACAGGGAAGTAATGATTCTATGCCTTCCACTGAAGTATTAAAGGAAATCGTACAGTTGGCAAGGTCTATCCTGTTTCCTGGATATTTCGGAGATTCAGCGGTTAACTCGTTGACGATTATGAATCATATGGGTGTTAATATAGATCGGTTACTGATATTACTTGCTCAACAAATAAAAGCCGGAATTTGTTTTAGTAAGACAGTTGATAATGATGATGGAAATGAGACAGAAAAAATTGCCAGACAAAAAGCCACAGATTTCATTCACCTCTTACCGGTTATCCGTGAGAAATTACATACAGATGTGATTGCGGCTTACAATGGAGATCCGGCAGCTAAAAGTTTTGGCGAAGTGATTTTCTGTTATCCAAGCATTCGTGCGATAAGCAATTACCGGATAGCAAATGCATTATTAAAATTGGATATTCCGCTTATCCCACGTATTATAACAGAAATGGCACATTCGGAAACAGGAATCGATATCCATCCGGGGGCTACTATTGGAGAATATTTCACCATAGATCACGGTACAGGCGTTGTTATCGGAGAAACAGCGATTATTGGCAACAATGTAAAAATGTATCAGGGCGTCACGCTTGGTGCACGAAGTTTTCCATCGGACGAATATGGAAATCCAATCAAAGGAATTGACAGGCACCCTTGTATTGGCAATAATGTCATTATTTATTCAAATACAACGATATTAGGCCGTATAACTGTCGGAGATGGAGCCGTTATCGGAGGTAATATGTGGATCGACACCGATGTACCCGTTGGAGCAAAACTTGCTCAGAACAAGAAATAAAGAAACAAATTTGTTCTATTGATAATTAGAGCATTAAATATAGAAAACAGACAAAAAGAATATATGGAATTTGAAATGTTAGCGAAAACCTTTCGGGGATTGGAAGAAGTACTGGCCACTGAATTAGTAAATATCGGTGCGAACAATGTACAAATTCAACGAAGGGCAGTTAGTTTTACTGGCGATAAAGCCATGATGTATAAATCAAATCTTTGCTGTCGGACGGCTTCCCGCATCCTTAAACCTATATTGTCGTTTGATGCGTCGAATCCTGATGAAGTATATGAGCAGGTCAAAAAAATCAATTGGAGTGACTACATGACGGTGGACAGCACTTTTGTTATCGATTCTACGGTTTTTTCAGAAGTATTCCGTCATTCGAAATTCGTGGCTTACCGGGTAAAAGATGCTATTGCCGATTGGTTTACCGAACGATTCGATCATCGTCCATCAGTTCGTTTGGAAGGTGCTCAGCTAATGATTAATATCCACATTTCGGAACAACACTGT
>Ga0302215_10002037_pt1 | contig 14065 bp, 12 predicted proteins | sample II_Fen_N3_1_FD_194580 | JGI IMG/M metagenome (GOLD analysis project Ga0302215, IMG submission 194580) | Peat permafrost microbial communities from Stordalen Mire near Abisko, Sweden - II_Fen_N3_1 | ecosystem: Environmental > Terrestrial > Soil > Wetlands > Permafrost | place: Sweden: Abisko...
TCACTGGCAGTAATTACAGCCGCCTTATTGTTGGGTGGTGCGTTGGGAAAATCGGCCCAGTTACCGTTGCAAACCTGGTTACCCGATGCCATGGCAGGACCTTCGCCTGTTAGTGCGTTGATTCATGCCGCCACCATGGTTACCGCCGGAGTGTATCTGATTGCACGTACTAATGTTTTATTCAGCCTTGCTCCTATTGTGCAAACTATCATCGCGATTATTGGTGCTTTGACTCTATTGATTGCCGGTTTCAGCGCATTGGCACAGCACGACCTAAAACGGATTTTGGCGTATTCCACCATCAGCCAGATTGGTTATATGTTTCTGGCGTTGGGCGTTGGCGCATATTCCGCAGCGATTTTTCATTTTATGATTCATGCATTCTTCAAAGCATTGCTTTTCCTTGCTGCCGGAGTAGTTATTCTGGTGTTGAATGAAGAACATGATATTTTCAAAATGGGTGGTTTGCGAAAGAAAATGCCTGCCGTTTTCTGGACTTTTCTGATTGGTTCTGCTTCCCTTTCGGCATTACCGTTGGTTACTGCTGGTTTTTATAGCAAAGATGCCATTCTCTGGTTTGCTTATTCTTCCAACTCAGGTGGAATTGTGCTTTGGTTGGCAGGAATTGTTGGTGCTTTCCTCACGGCACTTTATTCGTTTAGGATGATATTTATAACGTTCTTTGGGGAAGCCAAAACCGAACCAACTTTCAGTGCCGGCAAACTGATGACCGTTCCGTTAATCATTCTGGCAGTATTATCGGTTGTGGGCGGATTTATTGAATTACCGGCATCTATGGGCAACTTTCATCCGTTTTCCAATTTGGTAAACAACACGTTGCCTGAAGTTGCCATTAAAAACGTTGAACAATTTGAATGGGTGTTTCAGATGATTTCAGCTTTAATTGCATCAACAGGAATTTATTTGGCATATTGCTTTTACTTTAAAAAACCGGCATATATCGAGACATTTAATCACAGCCGTTTGAATCATTTCTTTGAAAAAGGATTTGGTTTTGATAACCTGTATGATACAGTCTTTGTAAAGCCAATTGTATGGCTGGCTGAAGTTGATAAAAAAGATATTTTTGATCAACTAAATATCTCTATTTCCAAACTTGCAATTTGGGGAAATCATTTTCTGAGCATTGCCCAGAATGGAAAACTAAGATGGTATTTGCTTTCATTTGTTATTGGCATTGCCTTTATATTAACTTTAATGCTGACTAAATGATACTGATTTATCTCATAGTGATTCTTTTGGCAGGCGCTTTTCTGGCATGGCTGGCAGGAAACTGGAATGCTATTTTGCCTCGGGTTATTTCGTTGGTGGCATTGGGCATTGACCTGACGCTATTGGTTTTGTTCCTGTTCCAAACAACTACTTTCAACGCTAAATGGCTGATTGATATTCAATCCAACTGGATTCCTCAATTTGGTATCGGGATGCATTTGGCATTGGACGGTTTGAGTTTGCTCTTGCTGTTGCTTACTTTTTTTCTGGGAATTATTGCCGTGCTTATTTCGTGGAAAGAAATCAATAGCAAAGTCGGATTCTATCATTTTAATCTGCTATTAATTTTGGCTGGAATCGTCGGGGTATTTCTTTCACTCGACCTGTTCCTGTTCTACTTTTTCTGGGAATTAATGCTCGTTCCGATGTACTTCTTAATCGGCATTTGGGGACATGAAAACCGCACCAAAGCATCTTACAAATTCTTTTTGTATACACAGGCAAGCGGTTTGTTGATGTTTATTTCCATTCTTGCACTCTATTTTGTGCACGGAGATTCTACCGGCATTTACACATTTGATTATAATCAATTGCTTGGAACGCAAATGGCACCAACCACTGCTATACTGATTATGTCAGGATTTCTGGCTGCCTTTTTGGTCAAACTGCCGGTGGTTCCATTGCATAACTGGTTGCCGGATGCACACTCCGAAGCACCAACTGCCGGAAGTCTGATTCTGGCGGCTTTGCTTTTGAAAACAGGTGCTTACGGGTTGCTTCGGTTTGTTGTTCCACTTTTTCCTTCGGCTGCACAATCATTTGCACCAATAGGAATGGCACTGGGAGTTCTCGGTATTTTGTACGGAGCCAAACTGGCCTTTGCACAGACCGATTTGAAACGGTTGATTGCTTACACCAGCGTGAGTCACATGGGTTTCGTGATGTTGGGCATTTTTTCGTTCAATGAACTTGCCTATCAGGGCGTAGTGATGCAAATGATTGCCCACGGAATCAGTACCGGAGCGTTGTTTATCATGGCGGGACAACTTTCGGAGCGGATTCATACCCGCGACATTAATCAAATGGGTGGATTGTGGGAAAAAGCTCCTTTTATGGGAGCAATAGGGTTAGTTTTCGCCATGGCTTCGTTGGGATTACCGGGATTGGGAAACTTTATTGCCGAACTACTGATTTTAATCGGTGCCTTTAAAGTAAATGTTTTAATGTCTGTTCTGGCTTGTGTAGGATTGATTGCCGCCACACTTTATTCCTTACGGATTTTGCAAAAAGTATTCTTTGGCAAGAAAAACACCGATTGGAAAATGAACGATTTAAGCATTCGTGAAAAAGTTGTTTCGGTTTCGCTCGTCATAATTATCGTTGTGCTTGGACTTTTCCCGCAACCGGTCTTTGATGTTGCCAAACCATCCCTGTTGAAAACACTTGAAAAAACCAAGATCCAGGAATCAGGAAACAAGACATTTAGCACTAATCAACTAATCAACTAATCAACCTCATTTATGACCAATACAGACTTCTTGAGCTTAACTCCTTTTATGATACTGGCCATGGCACCCATTATCATCATGATTGTAATTTCTATTTACAGGAATTATGAAGTGGTGTTTGGCTTTTCTGTGTTGGCTTTTACGGTTGCCATTGCATCAATTTTTTATATTCTTCCAATTATTCCTCATTCCATTGCACCTTTGTTCATTATCGACAGCTACAGTCTGTTTTTTCTAGGGATTATTCTTATTTCGGCTTTGCTGGTCACACTCCTTTCGTATACTTATTTGAAACAGTTGGATGGAATCCGGGAAGAATATTACATCATTATTTTTACCTCCACACTCGGAGCTTCGTTGCTGGCTGTTGCCAATCATTTTATTCTTTTCTTTCTGGGAATTGAAACGCTGACACTTTCGCTGTATATTCTCATTGCTTTTGAAAAATCGAAAAGCAGTTCGATTGAAGCGGGAATAAAATACCTGATACTGGCATCGGTTTCCTCAGCTTTTTTACTCTTTGGTATGGGTTTGATTTATTTGACTTTTGGAACCATGCAATTTTCTGCCATCGTTTCAGCAATGACGCATCTGCCCAAATTACCGCCGTTATTTATTTACGGTTTTGGAATGATGTTGGTTGGAATCGGTTTCAAACTGGCGTTGGTTCCATTTCACATGTGGACTCCCGACGTTTATCAGGGTGCACCGGCACCGGTTTCGTCATATATTGCTACAGTTTCGAAAGGAGCTGTTATGGCAGTGTTTATCCGGTTCTTCTTCTCGATAAAAGGATTTGAAAACCAATCTATTTTCATGGTGATTTCCGGCATTGCCATTCTTTCTATGTTTGTAGGAAATATACTGGCCATTCAGCAGAAAAACATCAAACGCCTTCTTGCCTATTCGTCTATTGCCAATATGGGTTATTTAATAATCATTCTTCTAACCGGCAGCGATAAAGGAATTCAATCAGCCATTTTTTATCTGATCACGTACTTCATAACTACCATCGGAGCTTTCGGAGTGATTTCACTGCTCTCCACAAAAGACTTTGAAATGGAAGAAATTATCGATTTTAAAGGTCTTTTTTGGAAAAAGCCTTGGATAGCTGCCATATTTACACTTTCTTTGCTTTCGTTAGCAGGAATTCCGATAACAGCCGGTTTTATTGCAAAATTTTATTTGATATTGGCAGGTATGAAAGCCGGACTTTTAATCCTGATTTTTGCCATGATTATCAACAGTGTTATTGGTTTGTATTATTACCTGCGAGTTATTAATACTATGTTCTCAACTGCCGGTAATACCGAATTGCCTTCCATTTCCGTTCTTGGAAAACTGACTCTCGCATTTATCTCAATTGCTATATTAGTGCTGGGAGTTTATCCGGGCTGGTTGATTGATTTTATAACGAAATTTGCAATATTGTAAAACGAGATATGACGAACAAACCTCTTTTGGAAATTGACGGAAGAATTCTTTACTATGCTTTTCAGGCGGGTGGGAAAAAGATCCTGCAATACCAGTCCGAAATAAATAAAATCAATGTTTTTCCGGTAAACGACAAAGATACCGGCACCAATCTGGCGTCCACAGTTCGTTCGGTGCTGGATACCATCAAACCTCACCGTTCGTATAAGAAAACAGTTAATTACATTGCAGAAGCTGCTTTAATCGGTGCCCGTGGCAATTCGGGAATTATTTTCGCACAGTTTCTCTACGGCATAAGCCGCGAAACGGAAGATAAAGGCAGCATTACTCTTTCGGAATTTGTTGAGAGCATTCGCAAATCGATTCCGTACATGTACGAAGCAGTGGCCAATCCGGTTGAAGGTACCATGCTAACAGTCATTAAAGAATGGTCGGATTTTATATTCAATAAAAATCTAACCCTCACTGATTTTCGTAAAATCATCGTTGAATCGTTGGAAACTCTGCATCAATCGTTACTTGAAACGAAATTAAAACTTAAAATTCTTCAGAAAAACAATCTGGTGGATGCAGGTGCCAAAGGTTTTGTAGTGTTTATCGAAGGTATAATTGATTTTATAAAAACGAAGAATATCCGCGAATTTGTCTCCCAATCTTACGAAAATATTTCGCTGTTGCATACCGAAGAGCAGGAAGACGAAACGATTAATTTCCGCTATTGCACGGAAGCAATTTTAAAAGACACGAAGCTCAGCAAAGCGCATTTACAAAATTTCCTCAGCGAATATGGCGATTCGATTGTGGTGGCCGGTTCCGATAAACTTTGCCGGATTCATGTGCATACCGATAAACCGGCCGATTTGTTTTACAACCTGAAAGATATTGGAAAAATTACATTTCAGAAGGTGGACGATATGGTTCGTCAACAGGAAGCAGTCAACCACCGAAAATGGAACATTGCGCTGGTAACAGATTCAACCTGCGATTTGTCGCCTGAATTAATGGAATTTTACCAGATTTACATGCTGCCTTTGAATATCAATTTTGGCGATAATCACTTTCTTGACAAAGTAACCATTACTCCCGATCATTTTTACGATGTACTGGAAAGTAGTCCTGATTTCCCGAAAACATCCCAAATCAACGAACGAAGTTTTACCAATTTATATTCGCATTTGGCTTCGCATTACGATGCCATTATTTCCGTTCACCTAACGGGTCAGTTCAGTGGCACGTATTTAAGCAGTGTAAAAGCTGCCGAAAAAATTTCAAAGGAATTCAATAAGCCTGTTTACGTAATTGATTCCAAAACACTTTCAGGCGCATTAGGTTTGATGGTTTTGCGGGTGGCACAATCAATTGAGGCTGGCATTCCCGTTGAAAAAATTGTGGAGGCAGCAGAAAACTGGAAAAAGGATGCTAAGATTTTTGTCAGCGTAAAAGACCTGAAATACATGATAAAAGGCGGACGGGTTTCCAGGCGAAAAGGATTTATTGCTAATCTGATGGGTATAAATCCGATTGTGTCGATGAATGACGAAGGTAAGTCAATTTTATTTGGTCAGACATTCAGTCAGAAAGCCAATATCGAAAAAGTAATGAAGCATGTGGAAAGCATAAGTTCCGGAAAAACAGTGTGGAATTACATTGTGTTGCATGCCCACAACCGGAACGGAGCACAAATTTACGCAGATAAAATGTTTCAACTGACCGGTAAAAAGCCGGTTTCGGTGGTGGATATTTCACCGGTTATTGGAATGAATGCCGGTAGCGGAACAATTGCCGTCTCTTTATTGTTTGATTAGAAAAATAACAATTCAAAATTATGATGCCACTGTATCTTCAGGGTTTGCTTTTAATCCTGTGTCTGATGACCACGTTGTGGATTGTCAGTGTTGTGCTTAAAAATGTCAGTATTGTCGACATGTTTTGGGGATTTGGGTTTGTCCTGGTCAATACTTTTTACTTTTTCAATACCGAATCCACTCCGGCAAAAATTATCCTGTTAGTTCTTGTTGCCGTTTGGGGCCTTCGCCTATCAATTTATCTGGCGATACGAAATATCGGTAAGCCCGAGGATTTCCGTTATCAGGAATTCCGCAAGAAATATGGCGAAAATCGCTATTGGTGGATTAGTTTCTTCCAGACCTTTCTGTTACAGGGAATCCTGATGTTCATTATTTCACTGCCATTACTCGGTGTTAATCTCTATTCCACTTCCCGAAGTCTCAGTTTTCTCGATTACGTGGGAATTTTAATCTGGACCATCGGTTTTATTTTCGAAGCAGGTGGCGATATGCAGTTGGCACAGTTTAAAAAGAATACAGCCAATAAAGGCAAAGTATTAAGTACCGGATTGTGGCATTATACGCGTCACCCGAATTATTTCGGCGATTCGGCCGTGTGGTGGGGATTTGGATTACTCTGCCTGTCAGCCGGAAGTTACTGGTTGGTGGTTGGTTCAGTCATTATGACGTTATTGATTATCAAAGTTTCTGGCGTGGCTCTGCTCGAAAAATCGCTGAAAGATCAAAAACCACAATACGCGGACTATATCGTGAAAACAAGTTCCTTTATACCGTGGTTTCCAAAAAAGTAAGTTTATCTTTAAGTCATATATTATGAATTATGAAATATGAATTATGAATTTTATAACAACGAATATCTGGCTGATCCTTTTTGTTGCGTGGGGACTGCCTTTGGGTTATTACCGCAGCAAGTTCCGTAAACAGGTTTATCAGACCGACAGCTGGACAATTAATATCAAGCCTGTCTTTATCAAAGAAATCCGGGGATTATTCGGCAATATCTATCCCGAAAATCAATCCTATCACAAATTCAGAAATTTCTACCGCCTTTATCTCAGTATTTATTTCGTCTTATTCTTTTTCTATTTTAGTTTTAACGACCATTCACAAACAAAATCAACTCAAATGAACCCAATTAGCGTGGGAAGTTCCCTTCCTTCATTTTCTCTGAAAGACCAAAACGGTCAGGTATTCAACATCGACTCCGTAAAAGGAAAAAAGAATCTGGTCATCTATTTTTATCCGAAAGACGATACGCCCGGATGCACGAAGGAAGCCTGCTCGTTTCGCGATCAGTTTGAAGTATTTAAACAGGAAGACGCACTTATCATTGGCATAAGCGGTCAGTCGGTTGAAAGTCACTTGGAATTTGCAAAAAAGCACCGCTTGAATTACACGCTTCTGAGCGACGAAGGCAACACGGTGCGGAAATTATTCGGAGTTCCCACCAATTTATTTGGCCTGATAGCCGGACGGGTAACCTATGTGGTAAACAAAGAAGGCAAAGTGGTGCTGGTATTCAATTCACAAACAAACGCCGAAAAACATATCGACGAAGCATTGCGCATTCTGAAAGAAATGAAATAAAATGAAGATGGCCGTTGAAATCCTGATCATTCTTGCGGCATATTTGCTGGGGTCTGTTCCGTTTGGCTACCTGTTTACCAAACAGCTGGCAGGCATCAACATCCGCGAGCATGGCAGCGGCAACATCGGTTCCACCAACGTGCGGCGGGTGGCAGGACGGAAAACAGCACTGTACACCCAGCTTTGCGATATGGCCAAAGGACTTTTTCCGGTTGCCATCATTATGTTGTTACAATATGTCCGGGTTTATCCGTTCCACCCGTTATTTATTTACGCGGTGGCGCTGGCAACCATTCTGGGGCACAATTTCAGCATTTTTCTCCGCTTCAACGGCGGCAAAGGCGTAAATACCACGCTCGGTGCTTCGTTACTCCTGAGTCCAATCGCCGTTCTTACTTCGGTGGCCATTTATTACGTTGTACGGGGAAGCACCCGATACGTTTCGTTAGGCTCCATTAGCCTGGCAGCTACGTTGGTGCTCACCGGTTTGCTTATTCACGGCATCACGTATCATACCTATTATCTGCTGACTTGCTCCGCATTAATTATTATCAGGCATATTCCCAATATCAAACGATTGGTGGCGGGAACGGAAAGTAAAGCGGAATAAAAAATCACAATTTAAATTCAGTTTACCAAAAAAGAGGTTTCAAATATAATTTGAAACCTCTAATGTCTACTTTACCTGAATGAAATCAATTTGTAAGTAGTTATATATTAAAGATTAATCTTGATATTTGCTTTGTAATTTTCGCAGAAGCCTATGGTAATGTTCATGAAATCCATGATGAACAATCTTTTCCTCAATATTTTCGAACTGCCTGTAAATCTCATTTTGCTTTTCCTTACTCAACTCCTTGTCTGCCATAGGAAAAATAATCTCCTCTTCTTTTCGAATGTGACTTTTTATCAGTTTAACATAGTTTCTTAAACTGTCGGCAAGCAATTCGCCCGAAAAAGAATTACCTATCTTACAATTTTCCACACAGCTGTTTATATCTTTCAGATAATTGTGAGCCAGCACATGTTCGTAAAGCATGATGCTTATCGATTCATTTTCTTTCGGAATTCCTGCCGATACCAGTGCCGGGTAAAATATTTCTTCTTTTCCGTGATGGCTTTTTTCGATAAAAAATTTCAGATAATCAATTATTTCCTCCACATCGTTTGTATAAAAGACTTCGTTCGATTTTATGCTTCCGGCTATTTTATTCATGATATCGAGTAACTCAATAATATCCTGATGTTCGCTTGTTAAATTTTCAGTTGGCGTCATAATTTTATATAGTTGTCTTTAAATTATTAGTTATCTTTTGTTGGTGAAATCTCTTCACAACAGGTTATAAAAATCTGCTCCCAAAAAACCATCGACAGAATAAATTGCCAAAAATGTTTTTTAGAAGCAGACCTTATGGGTAAGACAAGTAGTTATCTTGTTGTCTTAAAATTACAAATTGCAAGAAATCATCCTCTTAAAAATAGCATTCTCTCTTTAATTCTTACAATTTTGAAATTCTCATTAATTCGCGGCTGTTTTCAATTCTTCTTCCGTCTTTGTCATTGTTTTTTGCGCAAATCCGGTGACATTTTCTTTTACTTTTTCAAATTTATTTGTCAGGTTGTCAACTACGTCGTTGACCTTATCCTTCATCATTTCAACGTCCTTCTCTCCTGCTCTGTAAATTTTTCTACGGAGAGCTGCTCCTTTGGCAGGAGCAAACAACATACCTAGTGCCGCACCGGTGGCTGCTGCAGCCAAAACTCCTAATGCTACTTTTCCTGTATTCATAATTCTCTAATTTTTAATTGGTAAAACCTTTTATTTGCCTAACTCACTTCCAAATTCAGATTGGCAAAATCCGAAACATCTGAATTCTATTTATTGTATATAACTCAAATTTCAACCTGCTGTCACCTTGCTTTTCTCCTGCCTTTTGGATGCCTTTTAAGCCCGCTTTTCTTTCAGGCTTTTCATAGGTTCCTTTTTGGATCCTTTTTCTTTTAATATTTTCTCTTTTGACATAATGGTACGTTTTTAAATATTCGTAATTAAGAAAGCTATTATCGGAATTTTAGAGCTAAACATACGCGTAAGCGGTTTTGTTTTGGGTTTTTTGAATTATTAGGGTTCAAAAATATCTTATATGGAATTGAACTGCTTTTATATCAAAAGAATTAATTTTATTTAGTTTTATCAAAAAAACTAATTGTCATACCAATAACAAATAACTCCATTTAATGAATGTTTATTTACTATAATTTACGCAAACAAATTTTGTCAACTCAATAAGTATTTAGATATTTGTCTAATAATACAATTATACAATTGCCAAAACAAGAAATAATGAACGATGTATTCAAAGCATTAAACGATCCTGCCCGCCGGGAAATATTGAAAATGCTTCAAAAACAGGACCTGACAGCCGGTGAAATAGCCGCTAAATTCGATATGACTGCGCCGAGCGTTTCGCATCATCTCGATAAGTTGAAACGCGCCGGACTTGTAACAACCGTAAAGCAGGGACAGTTTATTCATTACTCCATCAATACTACCATCATTGATGACATACTTCAGTATATTCTAACACTCAAAAAATAATTTATGAACAAGTTTTTCAAAGAATTAATTCTATGGATTCTGATTGTAATCCCCTTTATTTATTTAGTCATAGTCTGGAAAAATCTTCCGGCTCAGGTTCCAACTCATTTTGATTTACAGGGCAATCCAAATGACTGGACTGCCAAGGACAGTATGCCATTTATGATTGGTGCCCTGGGTATTGGCACTTATTTACTCATGTTACTTATTCCGTTTTTCGATCCTAAAAAGAAAATACAGCAAATGGGTGACAAGTACTATTCCCTGCGTCTATTAATGACACTTTTAATGTCGGTAATTTCATTTTATCTGCTCTACATGAGTTCAACAGGTGAAATTAATCCGAATTTATTAATCGGATTAATAGGAGGATTTGACGCGGTATTTGGGAATTATCTTCAAATGGTGAAACAAAACTATTTTATTGGAATTCGTACGCCGTGGGCGTTGGAGAACGATCAAACCTGGAAAAAAACGCACCGTCTTGCCGGTCGCCTGTGGATGGGAGGCGGGTTACTTATCGTTCTGGTTTCAATTTTCAGCAGGAATAGTTTTGTGCTGGGCATTCTCTTTGCCATTGTTACATTCGTTATCGTGATTATACCAATAATTTATTCATATACAGAATTTAAAAAAATACACAAAAATGAAAACTAGAAATTTATTTATCAGCCTGTTTATCATTCTTTCAGGTTATGTTTCGGCTCAGGATATTACAGGTGACTGGAACGGCGCACTGAAAGTTGGTGCCATCCAATTGCGTTTGGTATTTCATATTACTAAAACCGATGCTGGTCTTACTGCAACCATGGACAGTCCCGATCAGGGAGCTAAAGGAATTCCGATGACTAAAGCCACGTTTGAGAATCCGGTACTAACCATTGAGTTAGCAGCTGCCGGAATTCAATATACCGGAAAGCTGGATTCGGGCGTTGTAACCGGAACATTTAATCAGGGTGAACAGTCATTTCCACTGGTTTTAAACCGCAAAGCAATGGAAAAAGTGGAAGTAAAACGCCCTCAGGAACCTGTAAAACCGTATCCATATTACTCGGAAGAAGTGACTTTTTCAAACAAAAAAGACAATATTACCCTTGTCGGAACATTGACTTTGCCTAAAAAAGAAGGTAAATTCCCAGTGGTTGTTTTAATTACCGGCAGCGGTCCGCAAAACCGCGACGAAGAATTGATGGGACATAAACCGTTTCTAATCCTGTCCGATTATCTGACACGAAATGGTATTGCCGTATTGCGGTATGACGACCGTGGAATGTTCTCTTCGAAAGGAAATTTCGCCAAATCCACAACTTTTGATTTTGCCACCGATGTGGAATCGGCTGTGAATTACCTGAAAACAAGAAAAGAAATTGACCCGAAGCACATTGGTTTAATCGGCCATAGCGAAGGAGGAATTATTGCCCCCATGGTTGCCGTGAAAAGTAAAGATGTACGTTTTATTATTTTAATGGCCGGAACCGGAGTTCAGGGAAGTGAATTATTAATCCGTCAACAGGAAGCCATTGGTAAAGCATCAGGAATAAAGGATGAAGATTTAAAAAAGACTGCTGAAATCAATAAAGAAGCATACAAAATAATCTGCAACACAACGGATACTACAAAATTGAAAAGTGAATTAACTGCATTTTTGAAACTAAAAGCAAAAGAAGTTCCTGCCAGTCAAATGCCAAAAGGAATGAATGAAGATGAGTTGGTAAAAATGGAAATGATTCAATTAAATTCACCGTGGATGCTGAACTTTATTCGCTACAATCCGGAACCCATGCTTGAAAAAGTAAAATGTGATGTACTGGCAATTAATGGGGACAAGGATTTACAGGTTGATTCGAAAATTAATCTTCCGGCTATTGAAAATGCATTGAAAAAAGGCGGAAACAAGAAGTTTACCATCAAGGAATTACCGGGACTCAATCATTTGTTTCAGGAATGTACAACGGGATTACCCAAAGAATATGCAGAAATAGAACAAACCATTTCACCAACGGCCCTGGAAACAATGGCAAACTGGATAAAAGAAATAATAAAATAATTTTTTCGGGGAGAAACATTGCAATGTTTCTCCTTGTTTTATAAGAAAACCAATGAAAACCAAATCTGACAACGAAAATTTAAAAAAACATTTGCAAGAGCAAATTGCATTCAACAGCGGAAAAAACCTCTTGGCCAACGAAGAAATTAATTCTTTGAAGCTAATTGAAGTAAATGAATCATTGGTGCAAAGCATTCAAAATATGGACGCTGAAACAGAAAAGGAAATGATTGATTTTCTTACGGATGAAGCATTACAGGAATTTTGCAGGGTAAATCAGTTCTTTTCATTCAACACCGAATCAATAACACAATTAAAGGCCATCTATGCGCTTTTAAATCAAAATATCCGGGCACTTCAAAAGAATGCGAGTCAGACTGAATTGAATGCCATAAGTCAGGAACATTACGTACATTTATGCGATTGGCTGGTTCAGACCAATGCCTTTGCCGGAAAAATGTACGACACCACTCAGGAATACGTTCAGCCCGTTGCCTGCTCGGAATATCCACCCGATTTACAACTTAATATTCTGCAAATAAATCCTCAAAACCTGCTTCAACCCGTTTTGGATATTGGTTGCGGACGTGAGCTGAATCTGGTAAATTACCTGCGCGATAACGGAATTGAAGCATACGGAATCGACCGTTTTGAAAATGAAAATCCGTATTATACCAAAACTGATTGGTTGGAATATAATTTTAAATCCTCAAAGTGGGGAAGCATAATCAGTAATCTCGGGTTTTCCAATCATTTCATACATCATAATTTGCGGGTAGATGGTAAATACAGGGAATATGCCGTGAAATATATGGAAATTTTAGCTTCGCTTCAGCCCAATGGAAGTTTTTATTACTCGCCCGATCTTCCATTTATTGAAAAACTTTTGGATAAGCCGAAATACCGGTGTACGAATTTTACAATTGAAGGATATGTCTACCAGGCAAGCCAAATTACAAGGATTGGCTAAGAATATTTACTGAAAATTGATTATCTTTGCACTCTTTTTAATTATTCACTGTTTACTGATAACTGTTCACTGATAACTGAAAACATGGCAAAAGAATTGACTTCGCGGAGCGAAAATTACTCACAATGGTATAACGATTTGGTGATAAAAGCCGATTTGGCTGAGAATTCAGCCGTACGCGGATGTATGGTTATTAAACCTTACGGATATGCAATCTGGGAAAAAATACAAGCTGAACTGGATCGGATGTTCAAAGAAACCGGACACGTAAACGCGTATTTCCCCTTGTTTATTCCAAAATCATTTTTGAGCAAAGAAGCTGAGCATGTAGAAGGATTTGCGAAAGAATGTGCCGTGGTGACGCACCATCGATTGATGGCCGACCCGAACGGAAACGGACTTATTGTAGACCCATCTGCCAAGTTGGAAGAAGAACTGATTGTTCGCCCGACTTCCGAAACCATTATCTGGAGTACCTATAAAAACTGGATTCAATCCTACCGTGACCTACCGATTTTGATTAATCAATGGGCCAATGTGGTTCGTTGGGAAATGCGTACACGTTTATTTCTGCGCACAGCTGAATTTCTTTGGCAGGAAGGTCACACAGCGCATGCCACCGAAGCGGAAGCACTTGTTGAAGCAAAAAAAATGCTGGAAGTATATGCCGATTTTGCTGAACGGTTTATGGCTGTACCGGTGCTCAAAGGGGTGAAATCTCCTAACGAACGTTTTGCCGGTGCCCTGGAAACATTTTGTATCGAAGCATTAATGCAGGATGGAAAAGCGTTGCAGGCAGGAACGTCGCACTTCCTGGGACAAAACTTTGCGAAAGCTTTTGACGTGACTTTTGTGGATAAAAATAATAAGATTGATCAT